>Ga0325411_1004404_pt1 | contig 15799 bp, 6 predicted proteins | sample PopdelMetagenome_13_FD_206181 | JGI IMG/M metagenome (GOLD analysis project Ga0325411, IMG submission 206181) | Populus deltoides microbial communities from Bellville, Georgia, United States - Xylem-PdIQD-R4 | ecosystem: Host-associated > Plants > Phyllosphere > Stem > Wood/Secondary xylem... | reverse complement strand
ATTATTATTATTATTATTATTATTATTATTATTATTATTATTTGTTAGGAGGGTGCTTTGCATTATTAGTTATCTCTTCCCAAAACCATAAATAATGACTTGAAAATTGTATATGTAGCTTGTCTGGGAACGACAAATAGGCAGGCGAGTCGAATAATTAGGTAGCTGATGTTTGGACAAATTACAAATTTGAGAACAATTTGGCCTGATTTTTATTGTTGGAAAGTCTTATAAATATAAATTAAATAATGTTATTTCATAAAAATGAATCAAGAATAATAAATTATATATATAAAAAAAAAACATAGCCATCTAATCACAAAAATCATGGTGAGAGATTTTGTTCTTTTATTATTATTATTATTATTATTATTATTATTATTATGTGAAATATTACCGTTATTGATAAATAAATGATATCCATACCCATCTTTGTCAAAACAATAAAAAAAAAATATTGGATTTGAGTGTCTTTTTTATAACAAAAATAAATAAATTCTCTAATGATCATGTTGTTAAAACTAAATTTTTTATTAATTTTTCATTTCATGCAGAAATAGCTTTTTTGTTCGTCATATTATAGAAGTGAGTTTACTATCTGTGCACAAAAACCAGTTAAAAATAACATCTAACTATAAATAAAAAATGTATAATAATATATAACATCGTGATTAATATTATTTTTTTTGTTTTTGGGAATAAAGTTTAGTATTTTTGTAATCGTAATTAGAAATTCACAATATAAAATTAATTATTTTTTTCTCAAGAATAAATTTTTTTTTAACTTTTTCAAATAATGATTTAGAGGGTGCATGACTGTACGGTTTAATTTATTTTTTGTTAAAATTTATTTTTTTAAAAAAATTATATATTTTTTTATATTTTCAGGTTATTTTAATATCCTAGTATAAAATATAATTTTAAAAAATAAAAAAATAATTTTAATTTATTTTTAAATAAAAAAATATTTAAAAAAAAAAACAACTGCAAAATTTTCAAACAATATCTTTAGAGTTCACGGACATACAAATAATTACCCCGTGGACATGGTCTAACCAAACCATCACCGAGCTAGTATTAAACAAATCACATCATAGGAGTTTAATTACTAAAATAGCCTTTAATATCAAAGGGCTCTACTACATTAACGACAATAATCTTTAATAGTAGAATAAATCTATTATTAAATGGAATAAGCTTTCAGAAGGACTAGAATTTGAGTGTTTTCCTCACAGTGATTATGTAAAATACAAATATGCTTTTTATAGTAATAAACACCAGCAGAAAATCAAAAAAAATCAGTTAAATATATTATTATATATTTTGTTAAAATATGACTTATTGATAGGATGATCGACAAAAACATATTTCTGACAAGTTTCTCTTTAGAAATTTATATTTTATTAATATTTTTATCGACAACTTCCAATTTCAATGGAATATCTTCGTCAAAAAATAAGTTTTTATTGCTCATTTTTCTGTTGGCAATTTTGTCAACATCTTAAATGATGATGAAAGAAACATACAACATTATATGAAACTGAAACGAACACTTCAAACACTTCTTAAAAACCTCTACAAATTGATGAATTGACAATATCTAGTTTTCACTCAGAAGATTCTTCTGATCACATTTCAAGACAAATCAATGTCTTTACTAGAGACCAAGAATTCTTCATTGAAGCCATTAAACGCCTTGATGATCCCTAATTATAAAATCCTTACCTAGACAAACTCTTAAATACTTTTGATAACCAAAAACCACCACAGCTTATTTAAAATCATTCCCCTTTATCTTCAACTAATACAAATACTTATGATCTCTTAAAAATCCTCAACAAAAAGAAAAAAAGTCCAAACCTATAGATATTATCCTAGAAATCAAAAGCATGAAAACTAAGCTTAGCAATCTTAAACAAGCCCAGCAAAAAGATTCTGCCATATTACAACTTCTTTTTATAAAATTAGAAAATGATTTAAATTCGATAGGGAATTAGAGTCTAATTATGATATAGAATATAACCTAGGAGAGCATACATTAACAAACATTGAGCATGTTTCTCAAGTTTTTTCTTCATGTTTTAACTCAAATTACTTCAAAAAAGCATTTCATAAAAATTACATTGGCTTTTTAGATGATTTTCAAGTAGATACTATCGTCTTATTTGATACAAGTGCAGATTTAAATTGTACCAAAAAAGGAATAGTCCTAAAATGATTTTTACAAAATATTTCTGAAAAACTTTATGTAACAAACAATACTAAATTAGTAATAAAAAATAAAACTCAAGTATCCATTTCAAATAATGATTTTTATCTTAGAAAATTTTTTGTTGTTACAAATGATATTAATCATGTTGTTATTCTTGACACTCCTTTCATCAATATGATCACTCCTTACAAAACTGGCCATGAAAACATTACTTCAAAAATTAATGGTTCAAAACTTGTTTTTCCTTTCCTAGAAAAACCTAAACTAGAAATCTTAATTTAATCAAAGCATATTGTATTCGTACTTATCAAATAAACACTTTGATTTCTGTAAAGTAAACTCAACTCATGCATCTTAAACAAAATGTATTTTTATAAAAAATAGAACAACAATTTCAAATTCTTATTATACCAAAAATAATTTTAGATTTCCAAAACAAAATAGAATTAGGGATTTGCTTTGATTTACCAAATATTTTTTGAAAAAGAAAACAACATGTTGTTGATCAACTTTATGATGACAATTTTAATGAAAAACAAATAACTATAAAAGCTAGACCAATCCAGATAAATATTGTGCTAGAACAACATTGTGGACTTGAAATCCAAGATTTATAGTCTAAAGGTCTTATAAAGAAATCTAGATCACTTGGTTATGTGTAGCTTTTTATGTCAACAAAAATTTTGAAATAGAAAGAGGCATATCACGACTCGTCATAAACTACAGAGCTTTAAAATGGATTAGATATCCAATTTCAAATAAGAAGTATTTATTAAATTTCTCGCAAATATAGATTCATCCAAAAGATTGTTATAAAACTACTTTTACTATTCCATTTGGTCAATATGAATAGAATGTAATGTCATTTGGATTAAAAAAAATTCTCCCTCATAATTTCAAATAATCATGAATGATATTTTTAATCTATATTCAAGATTTTAATCCATACTCCTTAAAACAACATATTAAACATTTACAAACGTTCTTTTATCTTGCAAATAAAAATTGATTAGTTGTTTCAAAAACTAAGATTTTTCTTTTCCAAACTCGTATTTGTTTTCTTGATCATGATATTTTTTAAGACACAATCACACCTATAAAGAGATCTCTCAACTTTGCTAGTAAATTTCTTGACAAAATCCTTGACAAAAATCAGTTGCAAATTTTTTTTAGGGAATCTTGACTATGTCTTAAACTTTTATACGAACATTAGCCATTAGCAAAACCATTGCATGATAGGTTAAGAAATAATTTGATGAACATTCTAACATTGTTAAAAAGATATAAAAAAAACAGGTACAAGAAAACCTTTGCTTATATATAGCCAATCCCCTAGCTCCTAAAATAGTTAAAACAGATGTTTCAGAGCTAAGTTATGGCGGTATCCTTAAGTAAGTTCAAAATTTTAAAAAATATATTCTTCAATTTACATCCACACATTAGAATGATTGTCAAAAGAATTATTCAACCATTAAAAAAAAAATTCTTTCAATTTTCATGTGCATTACAAAATTTCAAAGTGATTTACTAAACCAAAAGTTTCTTTTGCATATTGATTGCAAATCAGTTAAAGAGGTTTTACAAAAAGATATTCAAAACCTTGTATCAAAACAAATTTTTGCCTAATAATATGGTTACTGAAGAAGAAAAAATGAATCATTCTTCTCGAGTGCAAACTTGGGTAAATTCCCTTTTAAATTCTTCAGAACTACTTCTGGCTCTACAAACTATCAGCCAGAAATCCTCCAAGGAAGGTAAATCTTCTCAAATGATTTCCAAAACTAAAGCAGGATCTTCCTCTAAAAACCCCTATTTTAATGTTTAGAAAACTCTCAAATTGATTTTTCTCAAAACAAAAATATTTCAAAAAAATATGAATATATTATAAAACAAAATTTCCAAAATGTTTTGTTTATTGAAGATGAATTTTTTTCATTCTGATCAATTAATAACAACTTTAAAGATTTTTTCAGGTTGAAATTACAAACCATGAGATTTTACAAAACCCTGACTTTATTATATAGAAATCCTTGAAGTAAAAGGATCAACCAGATTTAAACACTTCAAACTTTAGCAAAATCATCTCTAACCCGCCTATTCTACTTGCATTATCCAAAAAATCCTTAACATTTCTGATTGGAAGCAAGTTCTTCACAAAGAAGTTTATTTTCTTGTCAGTTTCCAGGCCACACTACCTAACCACTATCTCTCCTACACCTATTGAGATTAATAACAGGCATGGTTTAATACATTTCTTCTCTAAAACTCCGAGGGTAGTCATGTTTTGCTATTCAATTTGAACAACTGCATAAACATTTTAAAATTACCAAACTAGTTTTGCCAATGATAGAACTATTTTGGTGTTTTATATGACTTTCTTCAACCTCATTCTATGGTTGAGAATGGTTATGCCATCTTTAAAGATAATTACAAAGCCATAGAAAGTGAAAAACAATTTCCACCATTTCTCCTTTCTGTTTACAATTCTTTGTTTGTTAGTCCTGCTTATTGCTTTGATTACAATACTTAGCATAGATCCCCCATTCTCATTAGAAGATTCAAAATCAAATTATGAGACTCTTTTGCAATAGAATTCAAGAGTTCTAAACTTGCAGTCTTAAAATAAAACAGAATCAAAAAAGCCGAGATTAAGGACTTAAACCCTCAATCTTAGTTCTTAGCCTAAAATCTCATGCTTCAGCTCTTCTAGATGCAACAAAATCCAAAAAAGAGTATTTTAAAATCATGAAGTAACTCTTATAAAGTGACTCCAAAATAAATGACTATATTTCCTCTTCATCTTCAATATCCATAATCGGCCTAGAAGATGAAAATAACAAGATTATTTTGGCATTCTCCCTTATATACAAAAACCCTAAGCATCTCTACCCATGCATATTTGTGTATATATGTGTGTGAAGCCAAAAATATTTATGACCCATATTTAATTTTGTTTTGTTTTTATTAAGCCTTTATGGCAGGCCCATCTTCTCTTGGCACTTCATACTCCCGGTCCAAAGATTTCTGTCAGCACAAGAAAACAAGTTCTTCTCCACTTGAAAATACAACAAAAAAAATTTAGTGGTGGAAAACAAAGGTTGACAACTATATCATATAAACTTTCAAACGCACAATAATTACAAGACTTTGTAAAATTTCAAATTTGTTATCATTTTCCCCTATAAATAAGTAGCTCTGTCTTTTATTGAAGGCAAATAATTTTTTTTAAACAACTCTGGAGTAGAGAAAACCAATATCTCTAAAAAAAAACCCTCATTTTCTCCATCTTTATATTAATTATATCCAAATTCATACCTTATGTATTTACCTTAATATAAAGTTAAGTAAGATTTCTTTAAATTTCAAACTTTGTTTTCTTTTCTAGATATATTTTTGTTTTATATTCTTGCATTTATAAGTATACTCTGTGTTTATTAAAGGTTTCTGTCATTGTTGGACTTGCCTCTATTCTCACACTAGAAATAATCTGTGCTTTACTTAGATATATGTTTTTTTATTTTGTGCTTTGTTTTTATTCTGGTGTGTTTGTAAAAACAGAAGCTTATGGAAGTATCCCTAACGATGGTGTAAAATCTAGAATTAATGGCAAATTATGAAAGTTAAAGAACAAATTGAAGTGAGATCAATCATTAAGGTGAAGAAATCAAGGCAACAAGACTAAAAGATATTTGCGTATGAACATATCCTTTTTTTTTCATAGACATGAACCTTAACCTGCATTTCATGCTTTTAAAAGTTATTTCTTATTAAAGACCATTTGTTTGTGTTGATGAGTGTTAGCCTTTAGAAATGGATGAAAATGTTTGTCAAGAAAATATCATAACTTATTTCTATGTTGCATATCATCCTCTACGACATTTGAATCAAGAGTTCTCATCAATAAATGGAAATCAACATAACAAAAAATAAAGTGTTTTTTCTTTTAAGAAAGTCAAAACTCTTCTTTTGGAACTTAATATTCTCTTTACAAATAACCCTTCATTTGTTGGAAAATCTATTTGATCCATTTATAGTCAAACTTTTAGGGTAAATATTATTTTTTTTTACAATTCCAACCAATACCCATTTCATCATATATCAACATCCAAAATTGCATCTTAACACTTGAATGACATGTTTTAGGCTTTCGACCAAACAAATCTAAATGTCTATTTGTTAAAAATACTTTTAAATTTACATCTCTATGATTTTATTTCAACAATTGACCTGCACAAACACAATCATTAAAATTTGCATCTTGGTCCTAAAACAAGAAGTTGAAAAATGTTTTACAACAAAACTTTTAATTGACTAAATTTGCAAGGTTCATGACAGAAATAATGATAATGATGCATGTGTGCCATATAATGACCATTGAGAAGGATGGATATAATTAGATGAGTTAGGGGTAATTTTGTTTGAAGTAACATGTTATAATCACAATAGCTAAAAGGTGACTCAAAGAACTTCATCACAAGTTAAAAGTAATATAAATGACAACTTCTTCATCGGGATGATGAAAAATGATTTTAGGGTAAATATTCACTATTATTATTCATGATGAATTTAAACTTGACACCGATGCTTCTTCTTTTTCTAACACCGGTGATGATAAAAATTACATCCAATAAGGGTTAATCTCTACCAAATATTAATCAAATACCTTAGAAAATCTCAAATCTACTAGTAGCTTAAGTGTTAAGATTCAATACAGGCTTGCGATAATACCTGACGATCTTTAAATTTTTTTCATCCTAACTGTAATATCTAGTTGCTAACAATTAATTTAAGAACTTCTCCAAGAGTCTGGAGTCTCTCCAACTCTTCAACGAACAATTATCCTTGAGAATTTTCTTAACACTCCTGTCAAAGAACCATCTTAACCTAATAGCATAAGCTATTATGTGAGGTCTCAAAATATGATTTATATTATTCTCTAACACACTCTCTCAAGTGAAAGTCCTTTGAGCTTGAAACTTGCACAGACTCATACTATCTTGTGTTTATTTTTTTATTAAATAAATAGGGATGGTGAGATTCAAACTCGTTACCGCTTGGTCATCAAGGCTTTGATTCCATGTCAAAAAATCACCTCAACTCAATAACTTAAGCTGTTAGGTGAAATCTCAAGATATGATTTATATTATTTTCTTACAACTCTACTTGTGTATCAAGAGTATATGCTGAGAAACTCTGTGTAACATCTTAGTTGATTAGACACTCTTGCTCTGCTGCCAGTGGTGCTCTCCAAAATGCTTTTGATTGTCCTTCCTTGCATACATATCCATGTGATAAGGATAAGAACCTTTGATAAATATTATCTTCAACGTTTCTAGTCTATTACGTTCTTAACAAACTGATAATGAGTTTCACAAAAACACTTATCTAATAGTATATTCAGATAACTTGTATTTATTTTTTTTTGAAAAAACTTATTTGATATTTCTATATAATTTATCCAAAAAAATTAGATAATTACATAAATAATCACAATTCTTTATCTAATTTGGATAAATTAACAATGTAAATAAATTCATCTTCATCAACCCAAGTAATCCTTCATTAATCTAAGCTAATCATTTTGATATTTACAAGTTTTAACACAATAGGTGAAACAAATTTCAATCAAACCAACTAATCCTGAGCTTCAAATGCCAACATCAATTGCTTCAAATTTTAAAAAATTCAAAGAGGTGTTGATTTCAAAATCAGATATTCCTCTTCTCATTGTTTTCTAAAATAAGATGGTGGTGATTTCAAAACATCATCAAAACTTTTTTTTTTTAAAAAAATTTATTCAATAATATCTCTCAAAGAAAATTTTTAAAATTTTCGCTAATAGAAAATGGATTTTACTGTGACTATTATAAAAATATTTTCCCTCCAATTTGGCATTTAGAAGCCTAGGATGTAAGCAAAATCCTAAATTTAATATGAAAATATACTAATCGAAATCAAGTTATTCAAGAACAAATATAGTACACAAAAACACCAACTCAATTTTTTTATCCATTCAAAAGCCCAAATTCTTAAAATAATTCATCCGTCCGAATTACAATATTTGTACTGAAAATCTCCGACTAAAATAACCATGAATCTAAAAACCCATCAAACATTCAATTAAGAGGACCATCAACAAGTTTGGTTTAAGCCTTTATAATCCAAAACAAATATTTCAGACACATAATTAAATTCAATTCCCAATTTGGTTCATTCATTGGTGGTCTTGGTTTGGAGCGACCACATAAATTCTTCGATCCACAACAAATTTTGGAATGATACCAGACTTTTGTCAATAAATTCCAAAAGATGAATCATTTCCAAGACTTCTCCATTTTGTTATAATTTTAGTATTCCATGGATTTGCGCATGAAATTATGATTTTAAACAAGATGTTAAGACCAATACTCCAGCACTGATCAGGGCATTCAGCACCAAATTTTGGCAAGACTTTTCAGAGCAACAACAATACAAACCTCAACTGCTATCATGATTTTTTGGAAATCCACAACTATCCAAAATCATTAAATTAAGTAATGGCCTCCAAATCCAAAGAAGAATATTTATGGATTATGCAAGATATTTTGACAGATTCTATATATCTCCAACTCTTTGCAAGAATCTAATGACCCATTTGCAAATCATGACCTAGATGCAAAGTGTTGGATCCCATTATATCATAATCAAAGAACAAATAATTTTCTAATTGTTGGTGGCATTAATTAGAAGGCAGAGGTGATCTACAATGCTAAATAGTGTTAATTTTAAACAATACTTAATTTTAGAGTACAGAATAGTAATCTCATGACAAGTGCATTCCCAAATAGTGCTTAACAATACTATTATATATTTTTTAATCTATCTATTTTTTTTATCTAACATATATATCATCTTCTCTTCTTTGCTTATTGAGACGGAGACAAGTGTGATAAATTCTAGTCAATTTTCTATCCTTCTAAAAAGAAGCTCGGGATAGAGGGAACAAAGATGGAGACAAAACCAAGTTAATTTTGTTTTCCACAAATGTTCCTTTAAATATTTCATAATTTTAATTTTTGTATTTTAGTAATTTTCAAATATTTTATCACACACGCATATCAATATTTTAATTTTTAAGAATATAATTGTATTAAAAGTTTTTTTTTCCATTTCATCAAATTAATATAGAAAAATAAATTGCCTGAAAAACATAATAAATTATTTATACAATTTAATAATTTTTAATAATTAAAATTAAATGAATTAGCATAAATCATTTTCTTATGAATTGAACAAAATTAACTAACCAAAGATTTCTTTATTAAAAAGTACAAGATGAATTTTATTTTTATATAGAATGAGTGAGGATTGGATGATAATAAAACAAAATGTATATTTGTGATGAAATTATTTTGCATTTCTATATCTATGTTAGATTTTAAATTTCTGGTGGGCCGGGTAAATATTTTATGATTAGTTTAATTAATTAATGCATATTATTTAAATATATTGGAAGAAATAATTTAATGACTAAGTAAATTATAATTATTTTTAATATTTTAATAGAAATAAATTGTGATTGTATGATGATTATAAATGTCTTGTTTATTTCTATGAGTAAAAAAATTACCAGTTTAAGTTAGTTAAGAAAAAATAGCATTCATTATAAAAATAATAATATCTATTTATTGTTTCAAATATTACAAGTTTAATAATAATACATATTACTATTAAGTGTAAGAAACTTTTAGTAATTTGTTATATCTTGTCTCAGATCAATATAAAAACATTCACTATATCTTATTTATTATTGTCAAACATAAATTTAACTTCGTCTCGTGTTTTGTCTCGTCCATTATCATTGTTTTTTATATCTTAAAATAATAATCAAACACTAATTATAATTATAAGCATTATAAACAAAGTTAGCAGTGTAAAAAACAACAACATACAAGTGAAAGTGACATCATGAATCAACACAAAAACTTGTGTGTCTATATATTCTTTTGTGCCGATTCATGATTTCACTTTCACATGTTGTTTGTTCTCTTGTTTTCTTAAAGATAATCAACGTGTTTTCTTAAAGAAACACGTATACGGGACTCGCTGATGAATACAAATGGAGAATTATAGATAAAATAATAATTAGTGGATAAGATAGGTTGTTTTGAAATGATGTTTATTGTCAATATTTCACAACAATTCCAAGTAAAATGCGTTCCCTAAGAAAGAAGATCACAGTAAATATTGCGTAGGTGTAGAAGGCTCACTCGCGCTTCTCCAAAAAATAGACGAAAAATCATATGATTTCCTTCCTGTTTTTGTCAAATCTCATATGGCTACCAGATGACTAGTGACTCCCCAATCAACCTCTATATATGGTCCCAGTTCGTTCCACTCCAAAGCAGCCATCCCTAGATTCTCACATCTGCCTTCTTTCTATCTTGTTGCTGTTCTCTCTAATTTAATGAAGGAGAGGGGCTGAACCTGCCAGCCCCCCTAATTCCACCGCCCTGACTGCAAATCACTCTTCTCTAGCTACTGATCACTTGATCTTCTTCTATATCTTGTTTTCGTTTCCTTTAATGTCTCTTGTGAAAATAGTAGCAATAATCATTAACGATCCAATATCTAAAAGTATGATTTGAAACAAGCTTGAAGCCCCATTTAATTCCATTTTTGTTATTCTTGCCAGGATTTGTATTATACAGGAGCAAGAAAGATAGCCGATGAATTTTCATGTGTACAGGAGTTCAACCGTGATGTGCAAAATTTCAACCAAAAGCTTCAACTATGAGTAATATTTTTTTTAATTAATATGGTTATCCGAGTTAAGTTACGTGTACATGTATTTTAAAATTAACAATTTTATAAATATATAACTCTAAAAAGACTCCAAATCATAATTATATAAAAACAAATCTAAAATTTAAGATTTAATCAGTTCCTATAATTACTATCAACAATTTTACTTCCACGCTTCCTGGTGCTATTTTTACCTACATAAATTCTTACGAAATTGATTCTGAAGATCTTTCAAATCAAGGTAATTGGCCTCGATTTTTTATTTTTTTTGGTCAATGGTTAAAGAGAGGAATTGTTGTTAAATCCCTTGCTACCATTAACTAATTAGGCTTGCTTGCTGGTTTCAAATATAACAATAAGAGTTAAGAGCTGTTGCGACGTACTTTCGGAACCGTCCCGTGTTCATCTCTTCCTAGCCCATGTGACGACAGGAGAGAGTATGTGTACCGGAACGGAGCCCATTTTACTAAAACTTAAGCATGGGCCTTTGGAAAAAGAGCGTATACACGTCTGTCAGATGAGGATGCTAAGCCATACGACACCAGCAAATAAGCTCAGAAAAAGCTTAATGATAATTATCCTCACAATATCCACCATGGCAACCTCTAATGGAAGAGATGATTATCCAAGCAGTATGTGACAATAAAATATAGTGATTGTGCGTAAGAATATTGATGAGACGTGTGTTTTCACTATCTAAATAATAAATTTGTGTAATAAAATATCAGAAGCATGGCAAAAACATTAGGTTATGTTTCTACTTGAAACTTCTCAGCGTTTTGGCAGCAAAATATAGATGCTTCATCTGACGCATGGAAATTTGAATTTATGAATTGCACATGCCGAAAAATTGCTATTAGCATGACATGAATAGCAGAGAATGTTAAATGGTTAGAGTTCAGCTTGATCAGTGGAAATTATATTCCTGAGCCTGCATGTGATGGGATTTAGCATGATGAACCAACAAAATTAGAATTATGATTTTTGGTTTCTATTAACACGGCCAAATTGGTCTCGGATTGTGAGCTCTTGAAGTCCAATTACAAGGCATGATCTTTTCTATGGCCCATTACAAGGCAAGAGGGACTTGTGATATCTGGATGCTATGTTGGAAAATAGACTGCTAGCTCTCTTCTTTACTAGTTAAAATATTGAGAAAGCTAAAAGGAAAATCTCGTTGTCTTATATTTGACTCCTCAAACTGATATCTTGAACCATTTCTGCAACGTCAATTAATGGCTTCAACAAAAGTTCTTGTACAGGTTTTGCTTCGTCATTATCCTCTTTGGCATTTGGTGCTTAGATGCTTCAGCCCCATTGCAAGTTCTATTTGGCTAATGAACTCTGCATGTGGAATCAAGTGCTGCTACCTTTTCAGGAAATGGTTCGTTGTGACTTGTATGTGTGTGTGTGTGTGTGTGTGTGTGTATAAGCAAAGTATTACATTGAATCACCAAAATTTGGCCGAAAGGATAAAATACAAATCTGCAGAAACTCAAGTTTAACATATTTATCAAAATAAGGACAATAAGTTCAAGAAACCACAAAACATAAACAACAAATAAAAAAGATGTAGCTTTTGTCTCCACGCCACTAAATTTGTGATCTAAATTTTTAGGACCAGATACCTAGACATTGCAATAACATTACCATGGAACCCATACAATTAGCATCAATAAAAGAAGGATCCAGCGACAGCATTATATGAAAAACCGATCAACAAAAACTATTAGAGGAGATTATAACCATGCAACAAACTCACATATTCTAGAGGCACCTTGATTCTTACTCTTTTCTAGACTTTTATTTAAGATGCAAGTAGCCAGTGCTTACTTGTTCTTTTCTTAGTTTTGTGGATAGCATGGCTGATTCGAAGTGATCTACTGTTCAAATCTGTCAGTTTCTCCTTGGGTTTTGGTAGGATTGCTAGTTAGGCTCAGTGTATTGATGCTCGGTTTGTGTACATTGGAAATGATCTACATTAAAGGTCTACCAAGTTTATTAGTCAATAGAGAATTATGTGGAAGATGCTGAAAAGGGAGCCTCTAAATTGCAACTAAACTATATAAAAATTAAGATTAAACAAACTATGAATATTTATAATTGAATACCAATAGCATTCAAAAATATTTTTAAATAGTAAGCTAAACCAACCTAACAAATAAAAATCAAATTAAATAAATATCCCAAACTTAATTAAAAAATATATAAAAATAACAAGTAAAATAAATAAAATTTTGAAACAAAAACCTTTGTATCTAATTTGAGCTTCAAAAAGACCTCAATCGGTTACAATAAGTTCAACCTCATCTTTACTGCAACAGTACCATAACCATCACCTTTCTGAACATTACTGTAGCTGTTATAATCCAGTTATTCTCAAAAATTTATTTTTTTTTAAAAATAAAAATTAAAAAATAAAATAAAGGCTGGCAATATAGAGAAAACAGATCAAGAAAGACCACAAAAAAAAGACAAAAATCAAGCTGTAATTTTTGGAGGAAATTCAAGGCCTAATTGTACCCCATTATGCCCAAAAATAGAGAAAAAAAATACAAATTCAAGGTTAAATTAAATGATTATAGAACGAATTTGCATAAAAATTAAGTCCAATGATATAATTAAATTTTTAATAGACCAATTTGATTTAATCATGGGCCAAATTAAATTTTAATTATGTTTAAGATTAATTTAGGTTTAAATTGAAGGATTTAATTAAGTGCAAGGACTTAATTATACTTTAAATGGGCCAAATTAATTTTATTTGGGGCGTAATTGGTGAAAAATTAAGTTTGGGAGCTTAATTTGGTCTTAATTGAGAAGATTAAAATTTTAAGAGACCAAATTTAATTTTTTCCAAGTTAATTGATTGAAATTAGGGGCCAAATTGCAAGAAAATTGAAGTTTTGGGGTCAATTAGGGGTTAAATTGACAAAATTCGCAGCCAAGGACCAATCTGCAAAAGGCGCCAAAATTGGTGGGTTTAATTGACAAAATCTGGGGGTCAAATTGAAGAAATTGAAAGTTTAATGGTCAATTAGAAGTGAAATTGCATAAATCCGAGACCAAGGACTACACTGTAAAAGGCGCACAAACTTGGGGTTCCAATTGAAGTTTCGGCAAGGGCCTAATTGCATTAAATCAAAGGTTTAGGGTCAATTAGAGGTTCAATTGAAATAATTTGAAAAAACACGGATTAAATTGAAAATCAGTCAAAACTCCTTTATTAAACACGGATTAAATTGAAAATCAGTCAAAACTCCTTTATTAACCCAAAATGGCGCCGTTTCTGCTTAAAAAAAAAAGAGGACTAGATGAGGCGTTGTCTGGTCACTATTAATTGTCTTCCCTGATTTTTGCCCGAAAATGACAGCTCAGGGAGCTACTTTTAAAGTGCATTTAATGCCTCATACGTCCACCAAAATTGACAACTCATGCACCAAAATGGCCACCTGAAACCCCTCCATCCCCGAGTATTATCCGTTCATGCCTATTAACATGACAACTGCTCCGGTGACTAGCCTGAAGTAGGCAACTCGGGCAGTCTTGGACTGTTAAATTTGGCAGTTCGAGGTGCACACTTTGAACCAACGGTTGAGATGCTTACCAATCAAACTAAAGGCCAAGATTTGACACCATTAAAGACAAAATGTTCCTCTTCCACCTCCTATAAATAGGGCTGCATCTCATGGCCTGAGAGAAGAGAAAATCAAGTCAAAAAATCGCCAAAAATGAGCTTACGCCTCTGTTTTCTTTTCTAGCCAATGTTGCTCCCTTCCTTCTCTCTCCATCGTCTCTTCACCCCCTGACGACCCCACAGAAGCCTTCCTCCTCCACTAAAAGGCGGCAACGCAGCCTCCCTGCAAACCCAAATCCTCACCAGTGGCAGAACAACCACCGCGACCGCCGGTCACTCTCCCGCTGCAGATTTTCTTCTCCTTCTTTCATCCTGCTCTACCATCGGCCACCGTCTTTGCCACAGCCTCAGCCACCGTCCTCACGTCAGCCGCTCCCCGTCTAGACTAGCAAGGCCTCCATCGGCGTCAAGTAGCGTCATCTCTCTGTTGCTGCCAACCAGGTTTCTGCATGCAGAACGAATTCTCATTCTACATGCAGCATGATTAATTAGCATGGTTGCTGGGTTGGGCCAGCAACCATGCAGGCCAGGGCAGGACCATTTGGGTCCTGCCTGGCCTAAAAAAAAAGGATATGTTGGGCCGAGATCGGCCTAATCAAAAATTCCTGGGCTTGGTCCAGTTATTTGGGCCGGGCCGGCCCACTTGTTTTAAATGATATTTAATTAAAATATATATATATATATATATATATATTTAAAAAAAAATCCAAAAAAAATTAAAAAATCCTTGGAAAAAAATTGTGATTTTCTCAAATATTTTTCTAGCAATTTTTCATAATATCAGGTTGTATATTTACACTGTAAAATACAAATCCGGTATTAAAATACCTGGTTTTTTTCAAAATATTTTTTTAAAAAATATATTTTGTTTTAATGCATACGGCAAATCCTAAAAATTTTCCAAGTATATTTTCATTAAAATATTGCATCTTTCTTATGTTTTAAAAATCTAAAAAATGGATATCATAATCAATTTATGATCATCCATTAGGGTTTGGTCAAAATATCAAAAACCCTTTTCCAATCTTTTTTTTATGATCCATGATTAGTACTTAAAAGTGCATTTTTATCAAGGTTTTATATCATCATTTTGCACTTGAAGTATCAATAACTCCTTAACTAAAGCATGTTTTATAATAACATATCTAATAATATAAGATACCTTT
>Ga0325411_1004403_pt1 | contig 15800 bp, 11 predicted proteins | sample PopdelMetagenome_13_FD_206181 | JGI IMG/M metagenome (GOLD analysis project Ga0325411, IMG submission 206181) | Populus deltoides microbial communities from Bellville, Georgia, United States - Xylem-PdIQD-R4 | ecosystem: Host-associated > Plants > Phyllosphere > Stem > Wood/Secondary xylem... | reverse complement strand
TCAATCCAATATACTACTTTATCTTTAACCTCAGTTCTTCATGTTTCCAAGTTCTCTTCTAATTTACTATCTATTAGTAAAAATACCAAAGTTTTAAAGTGTAAAGTCTCATTCTATTTTACTCATTCTGAGTTCAAGGACCTGAAAACAAAAAAAAAAAAGATCAACTATGGTAGAGTGGAAGATGACTTATATTTGTTAAAATCTGGTTTTGTTGGTTCAGGAAACACAAATGGGTTCAAACATGGGTTGATGACCATTTCTACCGATGTTAATCAATAATTATTATTCTGGCATAATTAATTAGGGCATCCATCGTTTATAACACTATCCAAGCAATGCACCACAAAAACCTTATCTATGATACTTGCAAATTTTCCAAGTATATATGTGCTATTTATTTCTCAACTAATAATAGTAGTAAACCTTTTAAGTTGATTCATTAAGATCTTTGGGGTCTAGTCAAGTTGTTTACTTTTATAAGTGGATTGCAACTTTTATTAATTGTTATAATCGTACTACTTAAGTTTATTTGATGCATAATAAAAGTGAAGTGTTTTATTACTTTAAGAGGTTTGATAACATGATCTACACTATTTAATGCTAAAGTTTAGATCTTGAGGAATGATAATGGTACAAAGTCTATGGATGGAGTTTTTCAAAGCTATATGTTGGAACAATGGATTCAACATTGGACTAGTTGTGTAAATATACCATGTTAGAATGATGTAACTGAGACACTTACTAGAACTTGCCAAATCTCTCATGAATTTTCTCAGAACCTATTATGGAGATGCAATTCTTATAGCAACATATCTCATTAATAGAATACCACTAAGAGTTCTTGAGTTCAGAAATCTAATAGAGTTTTTATAAGGAACATGTTCCTACATTGTCCCACCAAAAACTTCTGGGTGTGTTTGTTTTGTTCGAGATATTGACAAGCTATTGAGAAGTTGGATCATCGAGTATTAAATGTTTCATTGGATACTTTACTACTCAAAAGAGTATAAATGTTATTATTCTCGAGGTAGAAAAATGTTTGTTAGCATAGATGTAACTTTCCGTGAAAATGAGTAATATTTTGTCAACTCACACTTCAAGAGTTTTGTCAATGAGAGTGAGGATATGTTCTTGGTATCCCTTATTCCTCTTCTAGACCATAATTTGAGGGAGAAAATCAAGCAAAGATAAATGAAGAAGATGAAAATTCAGTAAAAGTTGAGGAGTGTAGGAGTGATGAGGAACTAGGAGAGAGAAATAGTGTAGGACAATGATAGGGAAACTAGAAAGGGAAAGAAGGAAAAAGTTTGACAAATTTATACTCGTAAGGAAAAAAGAAGAAGAAGTCAATAAATCTATTATACCAAGCCATGAACCATCTTTAAATCCAACCTTACAACATACTCTTAACATTAAGTTTCCTAACTCTTCCATTGAAAATGTTATTTCTTTTTATTGATTATCTTCCTATAGTTCTTAGAAAAGGAGTTTGAAGTTATACTAAATATCTTTTATCTAATTTTTTATCATATGATCGTTTATCACCTTCATATAGAGCTTTTGCATCCTTTTTGTCTTATAAGTCTATTCCTAAGAATTGGATGAAAGCTGTTGAAAATATCAAATGAAAAGAAGCTACGGTAGAGGAAATGAGAGCTTTGTAGAAAAATAACATATGAGAGCTCATTACTCTTCCTGGTGGAAAGAGAGTGGCAAGTTATAAATGGGTTTTCTTTATTAAGCAAAAACAAGATGAAAATATTAATAAGTACAAGGCAAGGCTAGTTGCTAAGGGATATAATCAACCATATAGAATTGACTATTAATAAAAGTTTGCTCATTTTGCAAAAATAAACACAATCAAGGTATTGTTATCTATTGCAACAAAACTATGATTAGATTTGCAACAATTAGATGTGACAAATGCTTTTCTACATGATAACTTGTAGGAAAAAAACGTACTTGGAAATTCCTTCAGGTTTGTCTCGTGAGAAGATAGAGGCCAAGGTGTGGAAGTTGAGGAAAACTTTATATGGCTTTAAGAAGTCTCCCTATGCATGGTTTGATAGATCCAATAAGGTAGTTGGTAGATTTAGGTACAAATAAAGAAATGAAGACCACATTATTTTCATCAAACATTACCAAGACAAAACTACAATTCTCATTGTATATGTTGATGATATTATAATGATAATAAATGATCACGAGAAGGTTTATATGTTGAAAAAGTATCTTGCAAAAGAATTTGAAATCAAAGACCTTGAGAGGTTACATTACTTCTTAGGAATTGAAGTTGATGAAGTAAATGCTTTTTTATTTCTCCAATGAAGTATATTCTTGATCTACTAGAAATAAGGATGTTGAGTTTTGGGCTAGTTGATTCCTCTATAGAAGTGAATAATCGCTTTGTCGATTATGAAGGTGAAGTAGTTGAAAAGGAAAGATATCATAGGCTGGTTGGTAGGTTGAACTATTTATTACATACTTGACCCGATATAGCTTATTTAGTTAGTGTTATTAGCCAATTTATTCATGATGCTTGAACATCCTACCTTGATGTTGTTAATCATATCCTTCGATCTTTGAATTATGCTTCGAGCAAAGGGTTTTTGTTCTCCAATAATTGGCACTTGAAGGTAAAAGCTTTTATTGATGTTGATTGAGCTGGATTACTAGGTGATAAGAGATCCACATCTAGATATTGTGCTTTTATTGGTGGTAATTTGGTCTTATAAAGGGGTAGAAAACATGTAATGGCTCAGTCTAATGTAGAAATAATGAGCAATGATACATGGAATGTGTGAACTTTTGTGGCTTAAAAATCTAATACATGAGCTATGAATAATTATTGATGGTCCAATGTCATTGTTTTGTGATAATAAAGCATCTATAAACATTGCCTATGATTCGGTTCAACATGATCGGATGAAGTATATTGAGGTTGATACACTTTATTAAAGAGAAGTTGAATGAGAAGATTATTTGTATCGCATTTGTAAAAACTAAAGAACAATTAGCTGATGTGTTTACGTGTTTCACACTATTACTTTCAAGATGAGCATGAGAGATATCTATGATTTATTAGGAGTAATTATTAATTTTATTGTGGACTCAATAGTAGTAAAGTAATGTTATACTTTTTTCTTATATATACATGTAATGTAGGTTGGTGCTAAAATGGAATGAACTGATATTTGTTGTTACTTCATCTCACATTCTTTCTCTTTCCTCTCACTTTTTCACCTTCCTTTATCCATCTTTAAATAATCTTAGAAAAAACAACTCAAACCATGAGAACATTACTATCATTGCTCTCATTTACCATGGCAATCACAACATCTCTAGATGTTTTGGGACTTAGTTTCAACTCTTCTAAGTAGACTTTTATTTTCTCATAACGGTATGAGATATGGCATTTTCCATGACAATAAAAACATTCCTTATTATTGTAATCAACTCCAAGTCTAGAATTTGACCATTAAGTCTACCTCCTTGTGCCATATCCATACTATGGTGATCACAATCTTGTTTTCGAGAGTAACCTTTAACAACCAATTCTTTATCAACACTAGTACTTTCTACTTTCAAAACATATCATTCTCTAGTTAAATTGTAGTCATATCATTCAAACCCAAAGCTGGCCTTCTAACTTGTATCGTTTGTACCAACGACTTGTATGAATTGTGTAAAGACAATAATAAAAGGAGAGCTTGCTTTGCATCCTCAATCTTTTCTCTAGCATTAACTCCTATTAAATTATGAAAGATGGTTGTGCATACTCATTCCTTTATACATCCTCAAGGAGTACAAATATAATTTTAAAAGAAAATGATTAGTTAATGGCTTAGAAGTATAAATACTCTAATTTTTCCCATATGCCTCTAGACGTTAACTTGCCTAAGACATTGTATTTAATCTTTGAAATCAAAGCCAGTCAAACCTGATTCACTGTATTTTTTTGAACTGGGTTCAAATCAACATCCTTTAATTGTTTAGGTTTTGTATCTTCAATAGTAATACCAAGTCCTTGAGCTGTTAAAACATCCTTCATCATGCTTTGCTAAAGAATGGAATTGTTTTTCCCGTCAAACAATTTGATCTTAAATTTCATCACACAAATTTGTGTCCTCACTATCTTCAATTATTTTGCACAAGAGTTCAATCAACCTCAATATAAGTTATGATACTAGTTGTTGTGATAGACCAAGGCTTTTATACCAATTGTTGCGCAAAACCTAAGCAAATCAAATAATAGCACAAAATAAAACGGACACAAAATATAATGTAATTCAATATAGCCTACTTTACAAAACATCATTATCAAATATTTAGGTTTACAAGAACAAATTAACCACACACATAAACATTTCATTATCCAAAACTTGAATTACACCAAATAATCACTCACAAGAAAATACCACACTAATTCTTGGTATTGCACTACTTTTTGGTTGCCACCACACACCATTGATGTTATGTTGGAGGCATACAAAAACTAGCCACTACATATACTATTTATACTAGCATCAAGATCATTCATTAGAAAAAGAATCCTTTTTTTATTAGAAAAATACTTGAAGTCCAACTTCAACAAAAAAGTCATTTTTCTAAAAAAAATGTATCAACACATTTCATTCTTGTTTAGGACACCACACCATGAAACTACCAATCTAACCTAAATCAACCCACCAATTTAAGCCATAACTCAACAACACAAATAAACGAGAATAGCTTGTATCCTTGTTGTTGTTACTCAATTTTGGATCTCAAGTGCTAGAGATGGTGTATACCTCTTTTGAACTGAGTGTAGGAGTTTAACTCATGTTTGCTAGAAGATTGACAAAAGCAGAAAAATAAATATTTTTTTGAAATTCTGTTTGAGTTGTTTTCTGCTCTTTTTTTCCTTCTCCTTGGCTACCAAAATCATCAAGTTTTCTTTGGTTGATCAGGAGTCTTCATAATGCTAAATTCGTTCCTTTTTATCTAGTCTTTAAGGTTGAATAAATCCCTCAGAATTTGTACTAAAAAATGGTTCTGACTCGGTTTCGTACGATATCTGACCATCCTAGGTATATTCTGTCACTCATGAAATGTTGAAAAATTGACGTACACCTTTATTAGGTCCCAGGGATCATTGTTCTTAGGGCAGATTCTCAGTCAGATTTGGATGCTCAGCATTATCAGATCAAGAACCTTTTTGACCAACTAGATTACTGCCAGATTCTGTTCTCTAAAACGATTTTATCTCTCTTCGACTCCTTCATCAAAGTTGTAGTCCTAGACGCGTAGATGAATTTGGGCTTTTGAATCGTTTGATTTCAATATCAGAAGCTCAAGATATTCCTGTTTGAATATCTAACGTGAAGGTAGAGAATTCTGCCGCGAGAAGGATTTGGCCCAAGTTCGCGGGACTGATTCGAAGGATTTTTTTGGACCAAGGACTGAATCGAAAAGTGCTAAATGAGGGATTGAATTGAAGAAGGATATTTAGAGCTAGAGAAGGGGGTTGGATCATCATAAATGACAGAATATTTACCACACCGAATAAGGAAATTAAGACTTTGCAGCTGCACCCTTCATCTGATTTCTTTCCTCTTTTCCTTTGCAAATTTCCTGTTGGTTTCCATGTTTGTATTGCTGATTGGAGAGCTGCAGACCACGTTTTTATTGATTCATTTCAAAGGAAACAGCTGGTGCCTCATGGTCTCAGCTATGGAAGGAAAGATAGAACCTGTATCACCCTTTGATCAATGGAAATTAAGTGCTGAAAATCAGAATAGGAATAAGAATATTTCAGTTTTCTTTTTGTGTTTTTTTACTGCACATCAACAGGGATTTGCATCATAGAATTAATGCATTGAATCTTTCCTAAATAGAGATATGTTAGACTATATATAAACCCCTCTAATAACCTAGCAAGGGGTAGAAAGGAGAGCAAAAAAATAAGAGAAAAACAGAGAGAAAAAAAAGAAAAAAAACACAGCAAAAGAAAGAGAAGGAAAACATAAGAGAGGCAGGTGACGGGGAAACCAGTCATTTACCAACACATAGCTGAAATATTTCGTCCGCATCAGCATCTCTATTTTTGTCTGTCATTTACCAGCATTCAAGGAGGCACGCGTGAACTGTGTCTTTCGGCCTTGGGTTTTATTTTCTGCAAATAGGAGCTGCAATTTTTGAAGGAAAACGCAAGACAGGCAGGCAATAGGAAAATCCAGTTATTTACCAGCACATAGCTGAAATATTTCATCCACTTCAGCATCTCTATTTTCGTCTGTCATTTTCCAGTAACTAAGGAGGCATACGTGAGCTGTCTTTCAGTCTTTGGTTTTTATTTTCTGCAAACATGAGCTGCAGGTATAAGCCCCAATCTCTCCTTCTTTGTTATATTTTTACTAGGCATTCGGTTGTAAAGTTGTTTCTTCCCTCTGAATAACTGGTTTTTGTTTAGAAAAACCAACGCTTGCCTATTATTTCTTTCATAATTTTTGAGTTCAGCTGTTGTCCATGTAAAAAGGGTTTGTCTTTCATGTTTAGGAACTTTTACATTTAGGGACTTTCCTTTTGTTTTCCTTACACCCGCTAGAGAAGAAATCAGCCGGCCTTTGTTTTTTTTAGTGATTGCTCCAGTTTCATTTTGTTCTTGCTGTCTGCGCATTGAGCTGGATTTGATTTTTTTTTATTGCTTTAAGCTTATTATAAATCTTAGAATATATATGACGGCTGTTTAGCTTTTATTGCGATTTTTCTTTTGTGTTTAATTGTGATGCTTGTGTTTCGATAAAAAAAATGTTTTCTTGTGTGTTGCATACAACCAATACCCTAACATGTTTTGAACACTCTTTTTTTTTTATATATACAAAAAAGATTGGAAGTCTCGAAAATGTGTTTTCGCATGGATTTCTTAAACACAACAAAAAATATTTTCTTGCATTTCTGGATTTTACAACATGTTTGTAAAACTCTAAAGGGTATTGGCCAATATTCCAAAAAATATAAAAATCTTATTTTGGGAGGAATTCATCTATTATTCACCGCTAATGTTTGGATAAAGAAATCCTTAAAGGACGAATATCCAAAATATTATTGGGAATAATTTGTTATTATTCACTGTTAGTATTTGGATAAAGAAACCCGGAGTGGTAAATATCCAAAATAATTTTCTAGGAATAATAAATCCGCACACATCTTTAAAAGAAGCCTTGATTATAATCGAGGACATTTCAATTTTTTACTCCACGGTTTACGAGCCGTGAGGGTATAAAACACTAAGACAAAAAAATAGGTTTTTAAAGCACCCTAGATTTCTAAAATTTTATCCCTCCTCCTTGCGATTTACGAGTCGCAAACTCTTGAAATACCAAGGGAAAAATGAGCTTGTAAAGCACATGAAATCTCCTTGGATTTCTATCTTAATAAATTTAGTTAGAATCAAATCGAGAAACTGATGGGATTAGAAAACATCAACACCATAACAATTATAAGACAAACCAAACACCAAGCAACTTACCTTAGGTAGGGCGTACTAGGGGTGCTAACACCTTTCCTTTACGCAACCAGTCCCTTGCCTTAGAATCTCTGAAAGACCAGTTAGGTTTCCTAGTGACCATAATATTAGGTGGCGACTCTCTTTTACACAAAAAAACAAAAAGACCCCTAAATCAATCGAGGATCGCTGCGACGCCGCGCTCCGCCGTGAGGGTGCGACACCTGTGTGGGTTGCCATGTATTTCCAAGTTGAAAATGACCTTGGAATTATACTTGTATTGTTTTCCAATAAACCATTTTTTTCTATTATATATTATTATGATTTTTTAGTTTTTTTTCCTATTTAAAAGGATTAGTTTTTCTATTTTATTTTTCGTATTCAATATTACTAAGATTTTCTAGTTTTTTCTATATAAAAAGTTGTAATAGCCTTCTAGCAAATGAAACATGAATGAATAAAATTAAGTATTTCAAGAGTCCTTTTATTGTTATGGTTTTTAGTCTTTGCGGGTTTTGACTTGTAACAAATCTTGTTATCCTCCACTCCTACCTGTGTCACATAATATCAGAGCTCAATGATTCTTGGTGGTTAGTTGTTATGTGTTGTTGAATAACCATAGATGAATGAGGTCACACAAGAGGACGTGCTTGTGTAGAAGAGGATAAGGAGGTTTATTTGTGGAAAAAGACGTCTAGAAACTAGTGTATTGTTTTTTTTTTACATCATCTACTGTTATTAGAAATCTTGGTGGAGAACAAAATATTGAAATGTAATTTGGTGAAATTCAAAATAGCTCAGCTTAGTTTTCCTATAAACAAGTAACGAAATATGAGATAAATTACCTAGTAAACTCGAAAGTTTACAAAGGAATGATATAATGAGAATTTTTGAAATTTTAATTTATAAATACATGCCTTATGGTGGGCTATACAAGGAGGAAAAAAAGAAAAGAAGAGAGAAGCTTGGGAAATCTTAGAAAATCTTAGGAAAAAATAAGAAAATTAAAAGGAAACCTTTCGAATTTATGAGAGATAAATATCATAAACACAAAATCAAGAGAAATAAAGTGAGGGGAAGTGAAAAGAAGTGGATTTAAGAGAGTGATAGTCACGAAAACAAGGGGAGAAAGAGGAAGAGATAAAAGTGGATAAAAAGCTTGTTCATCTTACAAATTCTTCTTGATTATTTGTGATTTAAAGGTGAGAATCCCTTTTACTAAGAATAATTGTGTTTTTGATGACATTAAAGGTGTGATAGTTAGGGTTTATAATTATGAGAAATTGAATTTAATAAGTCAAAATGATATTGATGAAGTTTTTTATTTAATTGGTATTCATGTGGATTTAATTGGTTTAGCGTTAATAGAAAGAAAATGAAGAAATTTGAATATGTTTTAATGCTTGAATTAGGAGAGAATTGTATTTAGGAGATAATTTTATGGATTTTAATGTTATGAAATTTGTATGTAAATGGGTTGGTTGAAGTATTTAATGCATGGAAATTAAATGAAATTGCATAAAAATTGGAAGGAATGCATGGATTTTATTTATGAGGAGTTGGGTTAATTGTAGAAATTGTTAATAAATTTAATAAATTTATGTTATTAATTATATGTAATTAAAATGGATGGAGGAAAACTGAGAAATTGGAAAAAGAAAAGAAAGAAGAAATAATTGAAATGTGATTTATAACGAATCGTAATAGAAATTATGATATAAAAATGAAGTTATTAGATGTGGTGATGAAATAATCCTGTATTGATAGGGGATGCCTCAATAACTCGATCGCAGACAAGGATAGGTGTCTAACACCTATTCCTAATTATGTATTATATTGGTAGAATTATTAAATGAATTATTATTGATCTGACTTGTCATAAAAGTAATTAAATCGATGGAATAAGAATAAGGATTTGTGATTTGATTAGTTGTTTTGAGGATGGAGGCTAATGATGTCAATGGCTCTATGACATTAGCATTTAATGATTAATCGTTTCTGGATAATAAGGAAGGTTAATAATGTCAATACGAGGATATTGACATTGTCATTATTGATTAGTCATTCCCGGATAATAGGGGAGGCTAATGATGTCAATACGTTGTCATTTAACATCAATATTTATTGATCAGTCATTCATGAGATATTAGAAAAGACTAATGATGTTAACACGATTATATTGACATCAACATTTATTGATTAGCTTATCGGTGGATTGGTGGCTAATGATACTAGGTAATGTGGTATCAATATATTTTTTTATTAATCATACCGAGGTGAAGATGGTTAATGAATATTAATTTGAAAATTGATATCAACATTGAGTTGTTGATATGAATTTTATGAAGTAAATGATATTTAGTAGTATAGAAATGATGAAAGTTAAGATATTGCTTTACTTCTTTGTTGTTGGAATTATTATTATTTACTTGGTTTGTTTATATTATTTGTTGTTTTATTTTTAGGTTCCTCACATTAATACTTGGAACATTCTATTTTAAGGGAAAATTTTTCATAATTTTGGTAGAATTATAAAAAAAAATAAAAAATCAAGTTGTTATTAATATTTCGACGTGGTCAATTGAAAAGTGTGTTTAATAGTTGGGATGTTATATTTTGGTATTAGAGTTAAGGTGACGGTTCGATGAACTGGTGTATTAATGCTAGAATTGAAAATGATGTTTCAGGATTGTTTGAACCAAACAAGAAGCTAGGAATGACTCTTTAGTTCAAGGAAGGGAGTTAAGAATTCATCATGAAGATGATTAGAGAGAGGATCTATTGGCAGATACTACCTCTCATATACTTGTAGTATCAGTGTATTTTAAGTAGAGTGAGTCTGCATGATGTTAGGATGATTTTGCATCATTACGAGCATATATTCCATAACCTAGTACATTAGAGAGATCGAGGTAGACAAATAGACCCCTTATAGGTGGCATTAGTAGCTGCATCTACATCGTTTACCAACCCTACAGTATTGGAGTAGGTTGTTAGAGTGGGGATGATAGGGATGGCCAGGGCTTCTACTATAACACCATCTAGGGTACAGAAAGTGGTCACCCTAGAACATTGGGTGAAGGGTATACAAGAGATAGGTTGTGTGACATATTCAAGGTAGAAAGATGATGAGCTTGCAAGACATTGACTAAGAAAGGTGGAAAGAGTGATGGTTTAAATACCAATGTTGAAGGAGTCATGAGTTGATTGTGTAACTCAGCTATTATTTAATAGTTCCCATTCTTGGTGGGAGACAGTTAGAGATAGGAGATCCAAAGAAGTTCTAATATGGAAGAACTTCAAATAGGAGTTTGAAGAGCGATATTACTTGTGGCAGTTTAAAAGATAAGGAACAAGAGTTTCTAGATCTAAGACAGAGGGATATAACTATTTTAGAGTATGAGAATAGGTTTTAAGACCTTTCTATTTTTGCTTCTGTATATCTTCCTACTAAGCACCGTTATATAGAGATTTAATGATGGGCTTAGACCGGAGCTGAATATGGTATTGATAGCTATGTAGTTTCGGAATGTACAAGAATTGTTACGGGTTGCACAAACTATGAAGAGAGTGATTCAGGATGATTAGTGGTAGGGACTGAACAAGGACAAATTACGGGGGCTAATAGGAAAGAGACAGTATTATCTATCAATAGACCTCCCTTTCTGAAAAAGAGGAAATGGGAAAGGTAGGCAGTTATCCAAATAGTTTCAGAGGAATGAACTTTACTCTAGGTGAGAGTATTGGGTGATCTATGCAGATGAGTGCTGGAGGATCTTTTAATGGCCAGGCCCATATAGGGGCTAATGTTGCAATAGGGTCTACAACGCAAAGGGGAGCCACATATCTTTTCTGTATGAGGTGTAATTTGAGGCACCCTGAAGATTGTTCAGCTACCCTAGGAAGGTGTTATATTTATTGAGGTGAAGAACATCGATGGAGGGATTGTTAGTACTTGGGCAGGGGTTGTTATTATTATGGAGAGATAGGTTATAGGAAGTAGTTTCCTTGTCGTGCTATAAATGGTACTTAGGGACAAAATGCTACTACACAAAGCAAGCAATAATCTATTATAGTGGATAGACTTACGAGGCCTACTTAATCTAAAGCGAGTGCTAATTGAGGATGCCCCCTAAATCTCAGAAGGGAAGGACTTAGGGTAAAGCATACCATTTGACTTAAGAGGATATGAGTGCTGCATCAGATGTGGTTATAGGTACATTACTATTAAAGTCCTTACAAAGACATGTCTTGATTGATCCAAGAGCTAGTTATTCAATTGTGTCATATCAAATTATGGACAAACTACAAGTAATACCTTGTAAAAGAGTAATTGTTAGTACACCGTAAGAGAAAACATAGATATTGATAATGTTTATAGAAGGGTTAAATTGTATATTGAGGGTTATAAGTTGAGGGTAGATTTAATGTCATTGGAGTTCCATGATTTTAATCTGATTCTAGGTATAGACTGGTTAAGTGTGCATCATGCACAAATGAATTGTTTCACCAAAATGGTGATTATCTAAAAGAACTACCTAAATTGTATCTAGTGAGGTAGGTTGAGGTTTTGATTGAAAATCTTCTATGAATTGCTCCTATAATGCAATCTCCATATAGAATGTCATTTATTGGCTGAATTGAAAATCCAACTCTAAGAATTACTGGATAAAGAATTTATTCGACCTAGCAACTCACCCTAGGAGCTCCAATATTGTTTGTGAAGAAAATGGATGGCACTATACAACTCTGTATAGATTATAAACAATTGAATAGGATGACCATAAAGAACATATATCCATTTTCTCAAATTGATGATTTGTTCGATCAACTTAATGAAGCATAAGTATTTTCAAAGATAGACTTATGATCAGGGTATCATCAGTTGAGAATAAAAAAAATATGATGTACAAAAGACAACTTTCAGAACACGTTATGAGCATTATAAATTTTTAGTCATGTCATTTAGATTGACTAATGCTCAAGTAATGTTTATGAACCTCATGAATCGAGTATTTAAACCTTATTTAGACAAGTTTGTGGTTGTATTTATAGATGACATCTTGATATATTTATCCTCTTAGTCTGATAATGAGTAACATTTAAGAATTGTATTGGAGGCTTTGAGAAAAAATGAGTTGGAAAGGCCTTCAAATGAGGTAGTGCTCCTAGGATATGTGATATCCAAAAAGAGTATATCGTAGAAAGGTGGAAACAATGTTAAAGTGGGAAAGGCCTTCAAATGTCACTGAAATTCATAGTTTTATGGGGTTAACTGGATACTATAGGAGGTTTATAGAGAGATTTTCCATTATAGTTGTTTCAATGACTCAATTAACTAAGAAAGAAGTTAAGTTTAAATGGTCTAAGAAATATGAAGAAAGCTTATAAGAATTGGAGAAGAGATTGACTTCAGCTCCCGTGTTGACACTTCTAGAAGGGTAAGAGGGATTCATAGTTTATAATGATGCTTCTATTAACGATAAGGGTTGTGTGTTGATGCAGTATGACAAAGTAATTACCTATGTTTCTAGACAGCTAAATCCACTTGAAGTGAATTACCTTGTACATGATCTAGAGGTAGCAATAGTAATGTTTGCTTTGAGAATGTGAAGATATTATTTGTATGGGACTTATGTATATATTTTAACTGATAATAAAAGTTTAAGGTAGTTATTGTCGCAAAAAGAGTTAAATATACAAATGGGGAGGTGGATGAAGTTGATAAAAAATTATGATTGTATTATTGATTATCATTCTAGGAAGGCAAATGTGGTAGTTGATGCCTTAAGCCTGAAAAATAAGACAGTAATTGGTGAGTTAATAATGAGGGATAAAAAGGAACTATTAGAGTTGGCTAGGTTGGAGGCATAATTAATGGTAGGGATGAAAGGATTATCATTGGCAATTTTTGTGGCATAATCGATGTCGGGAGAGAGGATTTTGGAAGCTTAGAGCAAAGACAAAGCATTAAAAAAGATAAGAAAATGAATGGAGTCACATCCAAATGCACCTTTTAGTATATTAAAGGATGAGATGTTAGTAATGGGAAGAAGAATTTGCCTACCTAATAAAGGCTTTGAAATAGAAAATCCTTAATGGAGCACATGAGTTGAAACTTGACATTCATCCTGGAAGTACAAAGTTTTATAAGGATTTGAAGGAATATTATTGGTGCTCTAAGATGAAAAGAGAAATAGCTGAATTTGTGGTAAAATATAGGGCTTGTCAGTAAGTAAAAGTGAAGCATCAACGACATGCAAGATAATTGCAGTTCTTTTCCATTCAAGAGTGGAAATAGAAGAATATCAATATGAATTTTGTATCTGGATTACCGAGAAGTAAGAAAGGTAACATGTTCCTACCAATGAAGATAAATAATTATATGGATAAATTGGCTAGAATGTATGTGAATGAAGTGGTTAGACTTCATGGTGTTCTAATGTTTATAGTCTCTAACAGAGATCCATGATTTACTTCTAGATTATGGTCGAGCATTCAACGAGCCATAAGTATAAAGTTGAATTTAAGCACTACTTTTCATACACAGATAGATGGATGGTCAGAAAGAATGATTCAGATTTTGAAAGATTTATTGAGATCTTGTATGCTAGAGTTTGGAGGACGTTAGGAAGATCATTTGTCATTGGTGGTATTTACGTACAATAACATCTATCAAGCCACAATTGGTATGACATCTTATAAAGCTTTGTATGGAAGGATGTGTCGCACTCCTATTTGTTGGGATGAAGTGGGTGAAAAGAAATTGTTGGGGCCATAACTGGTGCATATAACTACTAAAAAAGTGAAAAAAAATTTCGAGAAAGAATGAAGGAAGCCTAGAATAAACAGAAAATTTATGTAGATAATCGAAGGATACCATTGGAATTTCATATGGGTAATCAGGTGTTCCTTAAAGTCACACCATGGAGAAATATTATTTGTTTTGGAATGAAGGACAAATTGATGCCAATGTATCTGGTCTTTTCAAAATTGTTGAAAAAATTGGCTCGGTTGCTAAAGTTGGCCTTACCTTCACACCTGACAAAGATATATAATGTATTCCATATGTCATTACTTTGAAAAGCACCACAAATTCTTATGGAAGTTTGAGAAGATTCAACTATTGAAGTGTAGCTAGTACGAATTCTAGACTAAAGTATAAAGGAGCTAAGGAATAAGAAAGTGTCTTTGGTGAAAATATTTTGAAGGAGCTCTTAAATTGAAGAAACTTGAAAAAGAGAGTTTGAAATGATGAAGAAATATCCCATATTATTTTCTCACATAGGTATGAATTTAAATTTCGAGGACAACGTTTTTTTATGAGGGTGAATGTAAACTTCCGGATAAAAAAACTCAACAGGCCAGTGAAATAAATATAATAATTATTGTGCAAATTAAATGTTACACTACGTGAATAATAATGAATAAAAAAATTTGGGATAAAAAGTTTAGATACTATTTTGTTTTAGAAAATAAAAATACAGAAAATGGCTAAAAAAATTAAAAATACAGAAACATGAATAAAAAAATGAATGGAAATGAGTTGTGTAGAGAAAAAAAATATTGGAATGTAATTTGGTGAAATTCAAAATAGCTTAGCTTAATTATCAAATAAACAGGTAACGAGATATGAGATAAATTACTTAGTATACCTAAAGGTTACAAATGAGGGATATAATGAGAATTTTTAAAATTGATATTTATAAATATATGGCTCATGGTGAAAACTTTAGGAAAAAAAATAAGAAAATTAAAGGAAACCTTACAAATTGGTGAGAGATAAATGTCATAAACACTAAATCTAGAGAAATCAAACGAGGGGAAGTGAAAGGAAGTGGATTTGAGAGAGTGGTTGTCACGACAACAAGGGGAGAGAAAAAGGATGAGAGAAAATGGATAAAAAGCTTTTTCCTCTTACAAATTCTTCTTTGTTATTTGTGATTTGAAGGTGAGAACCCCTTTTACTAAGAATAATTGTGTATTTTTATGAGATTAGAGATGTTATAGTTAGGGTTTATAATTATGAGAAATTTAGTTTGATGAGTAGAAATGATGTTGATGAAGTTTTTGATTTAATTGGTGTTCTTTAGCATGTGAATTTAATGAATTTAGTGTTAATTGAAAGAAATTGAAGAAAATCAAATGTGCTCTTATGCTTGAAAAATTTAGCCAACACATCGTATCTAGGAGAGAATTTTTTTGATTTTAATGTTATGAAATTTATGTTTAAATGGGTTAATTGAAGTATTTAATGCATGGAAATTAAATGAAATTGTATAAAAATTGGAAAGAATTAATGCATGGATTT
>Ga0325411_1004402_pt1 | contig 15803 bp, 11 predicted proteins | sample PopdelMetagenome_13_FD_206181 | JGI IMG/M metagenome (GOLD analysis project Ga0325411, IMG submission 206181) | Populus deltoides microbial communities from Bellville, Georgia, United States - Xylem-PdIQD-R4 | ecosystem: Host-associated > Plants > Phyllosphere > Stem > Wood/Secondary xylem... | reverse complement strand
AAAAAAAGTAAATATTATCTAATAAAATAGCAGAAAAATAGGACACCACAAAAATATTTTTCTCGGAAATAACTTTATCGTGACAAAATCAAATCACATATCAAATAATTTTCCATCCAAGTGTCAACATTCTGAAACAACATCCAATAATAATTTATTTATCATAAGTTGATAGTATGAATGACAAGAAAAATTAACACGCAATGCGGTGAATTAATTTAATGTACACAAAATCGACATGATTCAAGCATCACAATTTACAATAATCCACAACATGTTAAGACTTGTACAAATGAGAATTTGTTCGGGTTCAAAATTACCATTCAAGAACGATGGAAATTGGGCAAAAGCCACTGGAAATTGATCAGGTAGCATCGGCAACTGCACCTCATGCGCGAGTGCTGGAAAGTAATTGGGAAGTGACGGCGCATGTCTATCTTGTGCTGTCACTAAATCTGCACAAAAAAAATACACTAAAGAACTCGAATTTCTGGGTTGTGATGGTGCTGTGATTCTGGGTTATTTTTTAGGAATAATTTTGAGTTATTTTCTTTTGTGTGTTTCCATCGGATTAGTGGTGAGGACAAGGATGTTATGTTGATCGGCTAGTGTGGAAAAAGTGGTGGTTTTAAGGCTGATGTGGTTGTTGATCTTGCTTTTTTCTTTTTCTTTTTTTAATCTTCTCTCTAGTCTCTAGGGTTTTTTTTTCTCTTTTGTTGGTCTCTTTTCTTTTTTAGTAGGATTTTCTCTTATTTATATTATCTGGACTTCTCTCACTATAAAAAAAAATAATAATAATAATAATATTGAAAGATTTTATTTAGAATTTTTGCAATCTTAGTTCGATTCACTATTTATATTTTCCTCTTTTGTGTATTTTTTTTCTTCATATATAAAAAGAAAAAACTAATATCCTTTTTTTCTTGCCTTTCATTTCACTCTTTAATTTTTTATTTTTTATTTTTCTATCTTGTCACACCGAATAAAATAAAATAAATAAAAGTGCCCAATTACAAAATTATGAAAATTGAGTGAATTTTGTTGAAATTATATTTTTGAAAATAAATGAAAAATTTAAGGGTTAAAAATGGATTATGATAACATGATACTAATGATGATGGCAGTGATGGTTAAAGAAATACTAAATTAATATTAATTGTTAATTTATTGATAAGTAATGATAATTATAATAAGTGATGATGACACGATAAAGGTGATTGCAAAGATTTTAAATTTAATTGCGAAGGTTATAAAGCTAATGATGTTAGTAAAATTAATAACCACAATGATAATATTAAAATAAAAGCCGGTGGAAAAGAATCGATAATTGATAATTATATGCATTAAGAAAATCTAAAATTAAATATGTTTTTAAAAGGTTGATGATGGTGGAGTTAATAATGATGGTGATAATATTAAAATAAAATATGATGATATTTCAATTATGTTAGTTTATTGTTTAGGTAGTTCTTATGATTGTGGTTTAAAAAAATAAATTTTAAAAAAATATAATTAGATACGTATTTGGTAAAAATTATGGTAGAAGTTTATATGTAGCAAAATACATATTAAAATAATTTTTGAAAATATGATTGTTGCTTTTTAAAATGTTTTTTACTTGAAAATACATCAAAATAATTATTTTTATTTTTAAAAAATTATTTTTTATATCAACGCATCAAAATAATCTGAAAACACCAAAAATACATTAATTTAAAGTAAAGAACAAAATAAATAATAAATAAATTTTTTTCAAATGTGTTTTTGAAACGCAAAAATAAACAGCATTTTACGAAACTCAGTTAAAAAAACATTTAAAAACTGTTTCATAAAAACTGCAATGCAAACTCAATTTTTTGATGGATCCTATAATATAAAACATAATTTAATTTATTATCAAACACCTTGCTGTGCCTTGCTGTGTTTATTATACCGCAAGCATAAAAACAGATATAAAACAAACACAGCTTAGATGATGGCTTTAATTTGACATCAATTTGACAGTTTCAATGGCCCAGCTGCAATGGAAGTAAAGAGCAATCGGCAAAATAGTGGGTTGTAAGAGTGCCATGCAATCGGCCGAGTATTGCTAACCCAAAGACTTGCAAGCTTACCCTCTTTGCCCATCTATTTAAGGCTATATGCCCAAAGGCCTATACTTGATCTTCTTGATACTGCGTTTAGGAATGCAGACTACCGGATTCCTTAATTTTTAGAAGATTGTCCCGAATAAGTCAACCTTCCAATCTGCTGCTGAATCCATGGGCAGGCAAGAAACAACCTGGCGAAAGAAAGCGAAAGCCGTAGTAGCGGTGAGCGAAATGGGAGCTATGGAAGAGGCAGCTGTAATCTTTAAACGACATACACATCCACCTCCTTCACATTCAGATGAACTCTAGCGATTGCTTCCAGTTTCAACGAACAGCCTCAATTAGTAAATGAAGGCAGCCTTACCCTTACAGAACGAAGATGCTGATGCTCACTGATCAGTTGGTGTGTTCAAGGGAAGAGGTGTGGACCAATTTCTTGGGGGAATATTTAAGAAAAGAAAAGAAAATTATAGATCCATTTCACTAGTGACAACACTGAAACACGACACTAATTCCAAAATTTTCACCAGAAAGATATTGAGCTTGTTACAGTACATCCCCAGCATAGCAATCACATATCATTTGCCTTTGTGAAGATTTCAGAGAAGTAATGACGACTAACCAAAACAGATCCTTAAGATAGATTAGGATCTATTAGCATTCAATCCTCCGAGAAGCCATTTCCAATACACCATGATCAATACCAACTTGCCAACTTGCATCTTTTCAGTTGCTAAGAAGACCCTCTGGATTTTGACCGCCTTTCTTTCTCATGTTCTAGTTCGAGGCATCACTGTTAACCGAGATGAGGAAATGGATTGTAGAACTAGACTGCCAGCAGGCCATGTAAAAGCATGTCACACTGAGTGCAGAATCATCATGAATGCATGTCATATTAGAATACAAAGTTTACATAACCTATCAAAGAAAAAATGTAGGTAGAATAATTCAAATGTGAAGGTTATTATGCCATTCACAACACGTTATTGAAAGACTAATTGCATTACATGACAGGAATACTATCAAATCATGAACACGTAATAGTTCTTTACTCAACGTCCTGCTTGAAGATATTATGCAGAGTTGGATGATTGACCAGGAGCATCATGGAACAAATCAGATAAACATCAAAATCACAAAATACAATAATCCAAAGAACAAGTTTGCCACAAAATTCCAACAGATTAGAGGGGGAATATGCACACTTCAACACAAATTAAAAACATGGATAAATCTTTAATTCATACTCATATTTTATACAACAAAGTCACCCTCTATATTCCATTATCACAATCAAAGGATTGCTCGGTTAAAGTCAAGTTGGAACTGAGTCAGGTCAGGGCATAACATGAATTAAACAATCCATGAATTTTATTTCAAATTTATCCCAAGGATAGTATAGAGAGTACCTAATATGATCCTTCACTAAGGGCACAAAATAAAAATTGCTGTGAGAAAATAAATGTAACATAAGTGGAAAATGATAATCAAGTAAAAGAACATACAACAAATACTCCAAAACCTAAGGATCACCTTAAAAACCTTGGAAACTGCCTCAGCATTATGTAGAGGTGTTCTGTGGTTCATCAGCATTGACTTCACCACTAGAGGTCCCTTGGACATTTGCAGCCTCTGGTGCAGGACCCAATCCTAATAATAAGGGGGTTTGTTTATTTTCAGTACTGGAATTTTTATTAGCATCAGGTCTAGCAGCCCGAGCTCTGAGGGGAGGTTCAAAATGCTTGCTGGCAACATCAGGAGGAGGTGAATCTTCTCCAGGGAGTACAAGAAGCCCCTTATCATGTAGAGATGATGGTTCATTGTAGCAAGTGTCCCAGAGGGTGTCTACAAGCTGTCTTTCCTCCATAGCTGCCCCAAGCTCATCAGGTGACATCAGGCTGATACCATTAATCCGTTCTTCAAGGAGTTGCTTCAATTTTTCATCATCCTCGCCTAATCTACCAGTGTTCCCATCTATTTTGTTTCGAGCAAGTTCAAGAAGACCACGAAGGGCAGCTTCTCGTACTTCTGCATCTTCGCTTGAGGCAAGGTGCAACATTATGCGTGGGAATCCCAGCTGGCTGACTATGCTGCAATCTGAACTATTCTCATGCAGTAGGTAGTGGATCAAGTTCAATGCTTTCCTGAAAAATTAATTTTATAAGAAACTAAAAATGGAGAACTAAATCAAGAATCAATTCAGTCAGTCTTGGAGCTACTGGAAAAATCAAACTCTCATTGTTTCAGATGAACAACAGATTTTGATTTCTTTAACTGTTTATAATGAATTAGCACTGCCAAATTCATCAGTGGTCAAACAAAAAGACTATTTGCAGCATAACAAGTACCACTCCAAATACCTTTGAAATCTCACATTCTCAGAACCCAGGGCATCTCTCAGAGCTGCAAAACCATTTCCTAGATGAAAGGCAGCAATACCTGGTTTGTTATGTTGGACTAAAGCTGAGAAGCACCAACAATGAATCTCACATTAAGATCCTTCTAAACCAAGGAATGCAGTGGACACAACCAACTTGCAAGCTTTAATAGTCAAGATTGACACATACAAACGAAAACAGTACTTACATGATATTGCACCTAGCGCTTTGGTTCTTACAGTCACATCAGGATCTGAAGTGAAATTAGAAAGCAGAGGCTCAAAACCATTTGCTTCCATAACCATTTGCTGACTCCTAGGGTTGTTCTGGACAATGGTGGTTACAACTTCAGCAGCCTTTGCTCGAACAGTAGCATGGGTGTTCTTCAGAAAACCAAGGAGAGGGACCAAACCTCCGATCGAATGAAGATCTGCACATATGCATACATAACAGAATCTGTACTTGTAAGAGAGACAAAATCAACTGATTTATTGCATATTGATAAGTACATATCCAAGGAAAGATGCAATCAAATTTTCATATGTAGTAATAACTCCACAGGCATATTCATTCCAATTTGTCAAAAGATATGCAAATCATAAAACATGTCATCATGCAACCCATGCAAGTAGATACTCCACAAATTTCCAACTTAATCAGAACGATCCAAACTGTTACAATTTGCAATAAACAGAAACATAAAAAAGAGCCGTAACAGTTTGGAACTGTCTTGCACAGTGTTACCCACAGTACAAAATATTCCCTGCCAAGTGCCAACAATATCAACTACTAAGATGTTGATAGAGAAAAATATTGACTACAGGGCTAGGTGAAGATGGGACATAAAAATATTGACTACAAGAGAAAGGTATCAAAATGCCAGGAGCATCCCGATGCTAACCATACATACTCAGATGAGCAGTTTCGATATGCATAAGACAATAATAAATAAATAACAAAGCCAACCTGAGAAATGAAATAAGAGAATATGTGAGAGACAAGTGGGTAGTTGAGGTTGCCAAGACATACTAAGACAAAACGTACCATTGGCCATGTCAATGGACTCAACATGTTCTTGCAGCTCATCCAACAAATCTGCCAAAGAACAAGGTCATTACATAAGTAATTACAAATCCAAATCATTTAGACCCAACAAAGAGTACCTTCAATATCAGCAGGAGTAACTCCTTGAGATTCCAACACTTGTTCTGGGGTTTGCATCACAAGAGTTATCTCCTTCATTCTCTTTATCACATCAACGCTCTGTGATTGCATAGCTTCCGTAAACCATCTTCTATCCTCCTCACTGTCATTACACAAATTCAATGCATTTTTCAATCTTTTTCTATAAAAAAAAACAACTAATTCTTCTCAACATCAATAAATGATTACCTGAGATTGCGATTTGGAGCAGTCCCATCAGAATGGGCAAGGCTCCACTTGAGCAATCCGTCCCAGTTGGGTCCCTCTTTTGCCATGCCTCTTCCACTTCACTAATACCTCCTTTCTTCAAACCCTAAAACTTGTTTGCGCTTTTTAAATTGCGGAAATACAAATAAAGATAAAGGGTATGGAAATAAGCATAAATAGAAGAGAGGAGAGAAGAAAAGAAAAGAAGGCGAAGCAGACGAATACTGATTGATTATTTCGGTAACACTCTCCAGGTTTCCAGTCTCGGTCAGATCAGTCCACACAAATTAAAAGCAAGGGCTGTGAGCGGTGTACAACAAAATGTCATGGGCCTGTTAGGACGTGGGGTCTTGGATCTAAGGCCATCTATTATTAAAAGTGGGGTTGTAATGTTGCCCTGTTTTGGGGTATTTATTATCTATTTAGAAGTGTAGTTATGGTTAATTTTTAATGTAATTTTTATTTTAAAATATATTAAAATAATATTTTTTTTATTTTTTAAAAATTATTTTTGAAATCAGCGTATCAAAACGATCCAAAAAATACAAAAAAATTAATTTTTAGCAAAATAAAAATTAATTTTTTTGGAAACTCGAATTGGCCCACATTTTCAAACGCACACAAAGTATAGTCTAGGATATGCAGTTAATTATTGGGTTGTTATGTCAAAGCACAGTAATTATTAATTATGAGTTGTTAATTTATGTAAGTAGTGGGTTGTTGGTTAATTATACTCTTATTTAAGTTGTTATTATGAATGAAAAGGTATATAGAATTTCATCCAATACAAGTACTTGGAGGACTCCGCCCCCTCGAAGTGGCTATTTATTTATTCTCTATTAACAAGTCTCTTACAAGTGGTAACAGAGTCGTTCGGTCCACGATTGAAGAGCACAATACACATGAAATATCTTTAAAAAAACCTAAATTTAAAAAGAAACAAAAAATAAATAGACCCGAGATAACCTGGGTCATTTTCAAAATCAATGAAAAACCTTATAAAAAGCAAATAAAATAAATAAAGAAGTTGAATCTCCAATTAAATAAATGTTGAAAGATGAAACTACAAAAACACGAGCTTATTAAAAACAAAAAGCAACCAAACCCAGGTGAATCATTTAAATCTAGGTTAATCTCTAAAACTTGCAACTCATGCCCGTACTCAATTAATAAGCTCAATTCCCCCACCAATTTAATGTAGAATGATGAAATCGAAAGAAAAAAATCAATTTAAAAAAATTATCAAAATGAAAATGGTAGTAATTAAAAGAATAAGGATCAAATTTAATAGGAAAAAAACTTAAGAATGATGAAATTATATAAAAAAAAATTTTAAAAATATTTCAAATAAAAAATAGTAATCAAAATAATAGGGGGGAAATTTTAAAATAAAAACCTAGAAGGGGAATGAAATTGAAAGGGAATTCAAATTTGATGAATTATTCAAAATAAGATAAATAGTAATCAAAAGAACTGAGACCAAATACAAAGACATAACAAATTGAAGGGCTAATTTAAAATTTTAAAGGGATTGACCTAAAAATTAAAGAGGAGAGAGGGGAAAAAGCCACAGATGCTAAACCAAATTATCGTAAACCACATGAACTGCTTCATAACTAAAGAGATGCTGAGATTATTCAAACATGGCTATGAAAGGTGGTGTTTAGTCAACAAACAAACCAGTAGGTGTTGCCCACTTGTTGACACATGTAACGTATGCGTCAACCATTTTTTAATATTATAAAATATAAAATTTCCCTCTTGATGAGAATGCAAAATGTCATATTTTTCTCCCTTAATGTTTAGTCTTTTATAATTATTTGGTGCCTAAATTTATTCATTATTTTTATATTTTGATTTAAGATATAAATGAAGGCGTTAAAGGCAAAACGATGCAAATTTGGTAATTTTGGATAGTTTCGACATTGCTTTGTAATTTGAGCATAATTCTCTCATCCAGGCTCCGATTGAGATGGTTCAAGATGATATGGAACACTAAGCAAAAGCTCTATAACTTTCATGTGTTGAGTTTTGAAAGATACTGATTGCATTGAGGTCGAAATGGGGCATAAAATTGTTGTACTTGTACTACCAACATGTTGAAATGTTCTTTGGCTTGTAAATCTAATACATAGACCTAATATAATTTATTTTTGAAAGCTTTCAGATTTGATGCATGAATTTTAGCTGAAAACATCATTTCACTAGATATATTAGGACTCAACTTTATTGTTTAATATTTTTCTTAATTATTCAAATTTGATTGTTATTATTTGAGGATAATATTTAGAATATTTTAGGAGATTCAAGGGGCTTCTAATATAGGGATGAACTTTAAAAGGAAAAAAAAACAACAAACTAGGGATCTCATTCTTCCTTCTTTCTTAACAACTGCTTCAAGTTTTCATCATAGTCTTGCATGCCTGAATTTTTATAATTGGTTGGAGGCATACTAGTGTATTATTCGTTGTAATCTGCTGCTAGATTAGATATCAAATCCATAATTGTTTGATCCCTCTAAGTTGTGAAGCAACTAAAATTTAATGATTTGTTGCGTCATAAATTATTAAATTTTAAGAAGAGTAATTGACTAAATTAAATGCAATTGCTTGTGCTTATGCTTTTTATTTTTATTGATCTCTCTAATTGTTAAGGCATGCTTGTCTTGAGTTGTTTAGTAGCCAGGATTAATCAAATCGCTTGTTTCTAATTAACAACAATGGTGAAAATAATTTCAATGATGAAAATTCAAAGTGTGAATTAATATATACTTGCATTAATGATCAATTGTAAAAATTTTGATGGTGGATATTGACTTTGTGAAAACCCGATAAATTATAATTTGAACAAAATAAATAAAATATTAAATAGAGTAAATAAAAGGATGTATGGGATACAATAGAATAAAAGAGAAGGTGTTATAGTGTAAATTAAGTAAAAAGAAGAATTGACGAACAAAAATAGAAATAAAAAGTAATGAGGATCAATGTGTAAATAGATAAAAATTTAGACTATAAATGTTCCATTTCTTCTTTCTTGACCGATGATTTGAAACAAAAAGAAGGTGAGGATTTGTGTGATTTTTTTGTACTTAAATTCTTGTTGATTTCACTAATAAAAGTGTGTAATCAGAATGATTAACTTAGTTAAACATCAAGAAGGGTGATTTTAATGTGGTAAGTGCTTTGAAAGAAGAAATTTAAGCTAGGGTTTAAAGAGGTAGGAGAAGAAAACTTGATTTTTCCTTGAATCATTATCAAAGTGAGCTAAATAACATGCTCCAAGTGATTAATTCCTTTAATTTTATGTTCGACGAAGGATTATATAGAATTGTGATTATGTGAAAATATGGGTTTATGATATAAATAATGGGAATAGTGCAAATTATGATTGAACCATATTAGAAAGCATGAATTATAATTGAGTATATGTTTAATTTTGAATAAAAGAAACAAAATATCTTTCCCTTTTTTTATTAGAATTGTCAGCCAAAGAAAAAAAAAAGGCGATTTAAGGTTTTAATGCAATTATTTGGAGAATGTAAGAAAATATAGGTTTGTAAGTGTTATTATATGAAATGAGTAAGAATTTTCAAAGAGAGAAGAAAAATCCTAACTTTCTTCTTTAGGTGAATTTTGGCTAAAAGAAGAAGAAAATTAGGAAAATTGAGTTTTGATAAAATTATTAAGAAATCTTGCCAAATTATAAATAACTGATGTTGATAGGTTAATTGAATAATGATTTTTGTAAAAATAATTAAAAACATGATTTTATCCTCCTCGAATTAAAAGTTTAATCAAACTTAATTAAAGGTGTTGGGTTTAATCAAGAAATATGTAATTGGTATTAGAATTGTACTGGTTCAAATGAATGAACAATGACATAGTAAATTGTGTTGATACAGAGAAGACCGCAGGACCTAATCAGCAACAAGGGACCTCTTTGCGCGCATAGACACGAGATAAGTGTTTGACACCTTAAATTAACTAAATAGCTTTTTTTTAATGATTGTAGAAGGAATTTTTTTTGTAGATTATAATTTAGTATAAGTTTTTTTTAAAAGAGAAAGAGAGAGAGAAAAAAAAATTATTTCCTGGTTATTGGAAATAATGTCTTGTTGAATGGGCAAGTTAAGAAGATTGTTTCTTGGATGAAAGGAATAATGAATAAATGAGCAAGTTAAAAGAATTAATTTCTGGGTTAATGGGATAAATACTTGGCATAATAGATAAATTATAAAATATATAGGTTGTTAGAGACACTCTTGGTATTTTTCATGAATTTATTTTTATCTCAAAATCGTATTAAGAATTTATGAAATTATTAAATTACTAAAGATAAGATAATTCATTTAATGACACGAGAATTACTTTAATATACACGAATAGTTAGTCCTTAATCAATTATTTTTTGAAATGTGTGATTTTAATCATGTTTAATATAACCATATTTTTAAGCACATCACACCTTCAGACCGAAAAGTAGATGTGTGGATAGATAATTTTATTAAGAAATTAGTGTAAGTGGAAGAATTATTATTTTGTTGTAATATACTATTATGTTTAAGAATTGTAATGTTTAACGTAATTATTTATGTATGATGTAATTTATGATGTTGCTATTATTAAGTTGAATTACGGTTGGTTAGATACATATTTTGAGCACAATTACCTTCGAGGGAAATCGATATATGTTATGAATTAATTAGCTTTAAATAATTTTTCTATAGAAAATAGAAATGAAATATTGATATTATGGTTGAGTTTTAAGAGTCCAAATGATAGGACGAAAATTATAATTAATGTTTACAGGTTGAGAAATATTGAATCGATAACTTGATATCAAAAGAATATAAAGAAGACTCTGCTGAAATTTTAATAATATATATATATATATATATATATGATATTGGTAACTACGACTATATTTCATATAATCAAAGTTTATATAATTGGGGTAGTTACAGACTTATACTAAAGTTTGTTCTTCTTGTTACTTTCGATCTATTAATTAGAATTGTTCTCTAGTTGTTTTTCTTATAATTGTTTTTGTTATACTCGTAACCCCCCGCATCCTAGTTCACTTAGCAACACTAGACTAGATATTCTTCGTGAGAACGATCCTTACTTATACCACTACATGTATTTTTAAGAGTTTAGGTTTTATATTTGGATGCCTACAACAACACACCAAATCTTTTAAAAACAATCGTTAGTTTTTGATAATTATGGTTTTGACATAATTCTATTTTTTTTGGAACTAGGCCTTGATTTTATAGTGTTTTAAAGGTAAACGACATTCCAAGCAAGATTAGTTGCCTTTTAGGCCTTTAGCCCCACCTTCCCGATGTCAAATTCCATTGTTTTCTAAGGTTTTTAGGTATTTTTGTGTTTTTGCATAGAATATTTATTTATTTTAATCACACTAGATTTTTTTCTTGATTTGTTTTTCATGGTTTATTAAAGTTTCCTTGATTGTTTATAACTGTAACTCAATCTTTTAATTAAGGAGATTTGTTATGTGATTTAAAATAGAGAGAACCTTACACAAGTTAAGGAGGGAAGCTTGAAGAAATCCTGAAGAAAATGATCTAGCTTTTGATTCCCTTTTTGCTAGCAATTTGGATCTAGAAGAAAAGGTAGTCATGTTTGGAAATTGAACTTTAAAAGTGCTTGTCGCCTCTGATTTGAATCAACAACCCTCATGCATAATATTCTTTACTTTAGATACTAATAGTAGAGGAGCTTTGGTGGATAAAACTCTTGAGGCCACAAGAACTTAAGATCAAGATAATTCTACAGAAAATAAAGTGATAAAACCACAAAACTCAAGGATTAATAATTTTCTATTGAATGATAAAATTGAAAAAAATATTAAAAAAAACCATGTTAACCAAGGTTAACTTGACCAACCCATGACTTGGGATATGAGATCAAGATATCTCTATAGAAAGGCAAATAAAAGAAAATCATGAAACTCAAGCCCTAATAACCTAATATTGAATGATAAAATTGATTTTTTTAAAAAAATCAATTTAAAAAAAGAGACATAAGTTAAATCAAGCTACTCTTCAAAATTAATGATGTTAGATCATAAAACAAAGATTACTCGGTAAATAAGAAAAAATCACAAAGCAAAATTCATAATCATCAACAATTAAAAAAATATATCAATCAAAATAATAAGGATCAAATTTAGAACAAAAACTAAATGAAAAAAAAAATAATGAGGGATTAAATTGAAAATAAAATAAATCAAGAAAATAATAAAAAAAACAATAATAAAAAAAATGAGAACTAAATTAGATACAAAAATTAAATGAAATAAAATAAAATATTTAAGAACAAAATTGAAAAAAAAAACAACTTAAAAAAAATATTAAAAGTAAAACAAAAGTAATTAAAAAATAAAGATCAAAATTAATATAAATATAAACTATAAATACATTTAATTTTTGAAAAAATTAGACGAAAAAAAATGAAAAAGAAAAAACAAAAACCTCCAACATGCACAAGCTCCTAATCATCTTGAAGAAAATATCACGAATTTGAACGCCATCAAAGGTGGAATTTGAGCCACAAGAGATATCATAAGCGCCACTCAAAGAGCGTCGTATTCACATTGCTTATAACTAAAAAGTCATGATAAAATTATATAAAAAAAATCCCTAGATATCTTTTTTATTTTTTTGGCTTTTAAAAATAATAATCATTTTATTGTGCTGGCAAAACATTAAAAAATTGAATAACCCCTGGACCCTAGTTTTGTGTCTTGTTGCAGTGTTCTGATACCTTTGCTAATATTATTATATCGAAATTTGTCTTCGAATATCTCATGCAACCTGTCCACGGGTTACTTCAAGTTCAATGTTACATCGTCATCATCAAATTTGAATCAGAGGTAGCCAGTGACTAATAAATATGGAATCAGCATGCATTCACAAATCCACTAAATCCCCAATACTAGTTCTACAAAACCAAGACGCATCTAAAAGACATGTCACATGAAATCACCCTCACAAATTTTCACCAGCAGCAGATATGGGAAAACCAAATTACTTCAATGAAAGTGGCACGCTATACAGCCATCAATCCACGAGAATTTTCATAAGAAAAATCCAGAGGAACTCTAAGTACATAGCAGAAGAAACATTGACGAAAGTTATTTCCTATTCAAAAAGACATTCAACCAAATTCATGTGTCAAAATTTTAAGTATTATCCTATGTGCTGCACTTGTAAAACTCTTGAGTCTTGAAAAATAACAAAACAAAACTCATCAACAGCTCTTCAGGCCTCTGTGATGGGGAAATCAAAAACCACATCTTTCCCTGTAAGCTTCCTGTAAACTCCTGCAAATGACTCCAGCTTGTACTCGGTGTTATTGCGCTCCTTGGGATCCAAGAAGATCTGACAAACAAACAAAAAAAATAGAGAATTACTGAGAAGGGCAAAGATTATGGTGATAGAGAAAACAATTCCAACTATAATTTTCTGTTCCTTTGTCTTAAAGCGTGAAAGCTACCTTGCTAATTTTGGATCCATCAATCCTGTATCTGGTGCGCTTTCCAACAATCTCAGCAGGATAAACTAAATCCTCAAGCATGGCTTCATGCACGGCAGTTAGGGTGCGGGAGCGGGGGCGCTGAACAGCAGAGCCTTTCTTGGGTGGACGCGCAATCCTCCGGGTAGCAAGCAGAACAACATCCTGCCAAAATATCAGAGGAATTGAAACATGAATCAGAATTCAGATTCAAACAAGAATTGAATTGAAACTGGGATTGACATAGTATATTAACCAGGATTAGGAACTACAAATGCTAAGCACCTCCTTCTATGGACTTGAACCTTCAGCCTTGAGGTTGCAAGCTCTAAACTTAATATCCCCCCTCTATTACACATGTAGAAAACTAAGAATCTGAAATAACATTACCTTCCCACTAAACTTTTTCTCCAGCTCTCTGACAAGACGAAGATGAATCTTGCGATAAGCCTTCCTTAGTCTATAAGGAACATAAATGACAATAGCTTTGCGATTTCCAGCAACGTCTATTTGACTGCAAAATTTGCAAAGTTTAAATTTAGCAAATAGACCTGGCACCAGAGGAAAAGCAGAAAATTGAGAGAAGAGAATGGAAAAGTTTCTTGTAGAACACACATAAAATTATGTACGTACACTGCAGAATTTATGAAGAGATCCTTTAGATCAGTTTTCAGTTCCGAGCTGGTATTTTCCAAATCAAATAATGCCTGCAGAGAAGAAAGCATTTAGATTTTGACATATTTAATTCGTTTAAACCATGAATCCAAAGAAACCAGATTGAATAGTAGAGAACTAACTTGGGCAACAGTCTCCTCAAACTCAGTGGGTTCTGCATCCTTGTCTTTCTGGATCTTCTTCCTTGTGGTGAACATCTTCACAGATCTGGTTAGCAACAGCACAAGACTAGATTCAATGACGGAGCTGTAATTATCAATCTAATTTCATCAGAATGAATAGTTGGACATCCATTATGAGTTGTCATCTTAATGAACACCTAATTTCCGTCATATATCCATAAGCTTGACTCTTTCTCTATTTGTTCAGAAATAAACTAAGAGTTAGAGAACAAAACATTCATGGATAATGAATACCAACAGGTAGTGAAATGTCAAAAGGCAGACCAAACTAAGAGTTAGCCTATCACTGCAACCAAATATGTCATCATGCTTAAACAAACAAATGGTAACTACCAAAGGAGAAACTAAAATAATCTACGTTAACCCATATGATGCAGCAGAAATAATTTTATAGATGTGTTTCTATCACAAAATTTAAACAGCTACAGGCAGCCTAGCAAATAATTATATCTTAAAATACAACAATCCAACACCTAAAATCAATCCACACAAGTCCTTTGCCACTAAAAATATTTCCTTTTCCATAATCTTAACACTAAAAAAATCCGTTCTCAATTCTCCGCTGTATCGTCTTTGTTCCATTTACTAACAAACCAATCAGATTGAATCATAAAAACATCAATTGTAAGAATTGACAAACGGAAACAAGATAAATGCATATCTATTATACAGTTGCTGAACTGTACAGCACACAAAACAGCTGCTTTGATCTTTCAAAGGAGTGCAACGTGAACCAATAAAAACCCATTTGCTTTGGAGAAAAGATACACCATCATTAGAAAACAGACGTCAAGATTCAAGCTTCTACGAGAACCCAGTCGACAAACAAGAAAAATAGAACAGCCCATTCGATATTAGAAGCTAAAAGAATCACAACAAGCAATTATATAGCAGGTTCAATCTGCTTGGCATTGATGAAAAGGAATTTACAGAAAATCCATTTTAGTTTTTGAGACTTACCAGGCAAGCAGCGGTCAGGAAACTGCTGATATGGTTCCTGTCGATGCTACTGCTTTTTTAGGCGAGGAGATCGAAGAGTGGCTCAGAGCAGGTTTAATAGCATGGAGGAGACTAAGGGATACACTTGCCCTATTTTGAACGGCTAGGATTTATTTAAGGAATTCGACACGATCCGTTGATATTATTGATATTTTTATTCATGTTGAATAATCGATATTTTTTATAATGTATTATGTTATATATTCTTTTTTTCTTCCTTCCAATAAAGAAAAACCACAATTAAAAACTTAATTTCAACTGGACGTACATACTGCCTCACAAATCAAATAAAATATATGTATCCAATATTATGATATTTAAGAAAAGGATATTGTTTTAGGCGATGCCAAATAAAAAATAAGTAAACAAAAAAAATAAACTAAATAAACTAGAATGTAAAGAAAAGCTCATAAATAAAGCAATAAAAGAAAAATAATGATGAAAAATAAATTACAAAAAAGCTATAAGAAAATTTTATATGTGGGGTTGATCATTTTTCTAGTAACTCAATGCCTATTTATATTGTTA
>Ga0325411_1004398_pt1 | contig 15806 bp, 8 predicted proteins | sample PopdelMetagenome_13_FD_206181 | JGI IMG/M metagenome (GOLD analysis project Ga0325411, IMG submission 206181) | Populus deltoides microbial communities from Bellville, Georgia, United States - Xylem-PdIQD-R4 | ecosystem: Host-associated > Plants > Phyllosphere > Stem > Wood/Secondary xylem... | reverse complement strand
AAATAATTTTTTTTAAAAAATACTTTTCAAAAATAAACTTCAAAATAATACTTATTTTGTTAAGAATAGTATTTACTGTACTTTGATCCTTGGCTGATATTGAAAATATCATCATTCATAGTGGATTCTATATTAGATTGGTTTGAAAAACATGAGACAGCTCTCACTTTTCTTTCACTTCCTAACAAAAACTTTACTAGTTATCACGCACGCAGACACAAGGAATGCAGCTTGGAGCTGCTTTTAATGGAACACAGACGACTCCATACATTTTGATAGGTTCCATTAATAATAAACAATAATTTATTATTTACCAAACAACTAATACGTGTGATGGCACGTAAACGTGGAAGCTACCACCCAGCCGAACGCCCTTTTGCCATTTCTTATCCAAGGTATCTGCATTAAAATAAAAAGAAATTCATAGGGGTGTTAATCCAAATAAGGGATTTATTAATAATTTAATATAATATACCTATTAAATTAATTGATGGCGTTTTCTACTGCCCACCTGGGCGTGTTTACTAAAAGCCCAAAAAGCCCTTCCCTTCCCTTCCCTTCCCTTCCCTTGCAACACACTATTTCTTATTTGGTAGTTAACAACATCTCACCTAAAAAAAAAAAAAAAAAAAACCTCATAGATCCATCAGCATGCACCACAGCAAAATCTCCCATTTCCATTTCCACCTCCACTTTCCTCCTTTCACAATAGGCATTCCAAATTATCAATATTAATCATCATCATCATGGTAGAGACTACTCCATCTCCACTCGCCAGTCGTTTCAATTACCAGAGGCTTGACCTTAAACGCTGCGTTCCTGCTTTTTTGTCTTCTCACAAAATCCTCTTCACTCTCCTTTGGATCGCTGCCTTCGCTTCCGTCTTTCTATGGCAACGCAATGCCGTCCGTGGTGGTTTTGCCGCTTTCTGGCATGGACCCGTCCGCCCCATCCCCAAACTGCGTCCTGTGGCTTTCAATTTGACCGATTTTGGCGCCGTGGGTGATGGCGTTACTCTAAATACCGAGGCTTTTGAGAGGGCAGTTTCGGCAATTTCGAAATTGGCCAGGAGAGGTGGTGGCCAGCTTAATGTGCCTCCCGGGAAATGGCTAACGGCACCGTTTAATTTGACTAGTCATATGACTCTGTTTCTTGCTGAGGATGCTGTTATACTTGGAATCCAGGTTACTTACTCCCTAACTCAATTTATTTGCATAACCATAAATTTTTAATCCCACATTACTCATGTTTTAATTTTTTTTTTGGAAAGTTTAATTATTATCTGTTGATGAAAATCTTTGGGTTTCTAGCTATATTAGGCTTGTAAATAAGGGATGACATATTTAAAAAAGAAAAATGAGAGCTAGTGATTTAGATTTGTAGACCAAAATACAAGGAAATGTTAGATTGCTGTGGTGGCCAGACTTGGTTGTGGGAGTTGAGTGGTTTAATATCCAAAACGGGCTATTTTAAGTTTTTCCCACTTTCTCTGTAAGGTTTATTCGTATACTAGGTTAGCGGTGTATTATAAACACTCAAGTTTAATTAGTAGGTTTTCTTGTCGAATGTGGTTTAAGTAGGGTTAACACTGTTCAAGAGTAGTTGTTTAATGTATTATAATCCTTGATGATCAGCTTTTGGAGGGTGCTATTTCTATTTCTAGTTGAATGGAATTTATGTAGAAGGACTGTGGATTAGTTTGAGTTGCTTGAGTTGTATACTTGGAGGGATTTTTTTTTCTTATTTATGGTTGCGCGTATACATGAGTGAAGAATCATGAAGCACCTGAACTTGTAATAGGGTCAAAGGAATAATTAGAACTTAACCTTTTAACTGTCTCAAACCAGCTTTTAGAATTGATCACTATGAAAATGGGCTGGTGTTGTAGAAAGGACTTGGAATTGAATCTCGTTTACACTACTGATGAGTGGGCTGAGGGAGAGGATGTTATGCCTTGTTGTCTAAACATCTGTTTGGAGTGGGATGAAGGGAGTATATTTAGCAAGTTCTATAATTATTGTGACAATGCATAGCCATATCCCTAAGTTTGTTATTGAAGCTTATCGTCCTTGGGAAGACAATAGGTTGCAAATATGAACTTTAAATTCCTTTTTCAGAATTCAGATCAGCCATGAACAGGTACTGTGAAGTTATTGAAGCTACTGCCAGATGGTCTGCACTATCAATTTGACAGCTTGCCAATAGTTGGTCTCCCAAATAGTTGGAAACTTAGGCAAACCCCTTATAGTTTTTATCAGAAGTTGCTTATTTAACTAGTTTATTTAGTGCCTGTTTATCTACGCGGTTTGCTGTGTTTCAAACTAAAAGCATCATTTTTTATGCTTTTTGGCTTGAACCGCAGTTTTCACCGTGCAGACAAACAGGCCCTTAGTTTTAGAACTTTCAGTCATTTTATTTCATTTTTAGTGATTTAAAGTTATGTCTCATTTTAGATGTATCCCCTTTTCTGATATTTGACAGGATGAGAAGTATTGGCCTTTAATGCCTCCATTGCCTTCATATGGGTATGGGAGGGAGCATCCTGGACCTCGGTATGGAAGTTTAATCCATGGTCAAAACCTCAGAGATATTGTTATAACAGGTCAGCCGATTCAACTTCTATCCAAAGTATGCTCAGACCTTAGTTCTGGCTTTTAACTTTGAATGTGGAACTACTCATGCAATGAATATCAGATGCACAGATATAAAGAGTGATCATGGAGATGGGCCTACAAAATGTTACAGAAAAAAACAAAGTGAAGCAATTAAAATAAAAATGGAGAGTACAAAATGTAAAAACAATCAACAGGGTAGATAATTAATTGTTGTGGATCTGACTATTGACCAATCATATTAACTGACTATTGGTCATTTTGAGTCATATTTAAGCAAAGATGATGCGTGCTATGACCATTTCCTGCAATATCTGGGCATCATCACATAATGTCATTGATTATGCTGCTTTTCCATATAGCTTTTCCACAGCTTTTCCACCCAGAAGTGTCTTGTACAAAATAATAGTGGGTCTCTCTTTTTTCTCACAGTAGCATTTCTCTATGTAGAATTCTCAGGTACTTTAAGCTACAAGATAATTTGGATAGAACTGTCCCTTGGATGTTAGATAAATTTGTCTCCATTTATTCCATGCCTATGTTTGGAGCCTTAAAAATTCCTCCACAAAGTAAGATGTAGCAAATAAAGACCTTCAACTTAATTGTTTCCCTTGTAATTCCACTTAATCACCTCGCCATTGATGAAATTATTAATTCTTACTATTCAAGCAATTTTGTCATATCTTGAATGAGATGCAATATACAGAGCCCCAAATCCTACTGATGGCACCACTGTAGGAACAGTTAATATGATTGTTTGGTAGCAACCAATTATATGAAATTATGCATACTATTAGTTCCAGTTTGAACACTTCATATAACAACGATCCAGAAGGTAGTTTCTAGCTTTGTTGTTATCATAGTGAACATTGAGTTCATCAACATTTATTATTTGAAATTGTTTTTTCCTTGACCGGGAATGGTCCTCATCAAACATTTCTGCTGATCAACAGGACACAATGGTACCATAGATGGACAGGGTCAAACATGGTGGAAGAAGTATCGCCAAAAGCTTCTCAACCACACTAGGGGTCCCCTTGTGCAGATAATGTGGTCAAGTGACATTGCGTTTATGAACATAACACTACGCAATTCCCCATTTTGGACACTTCATCCATATGACTGCAAGAATGTAACAATTAGGAATGTTACAATTCTGGCTCCCATTTTTGAAGCCCCAAATACTGATGGAATTGATCCTGGTAAATATTTCTGACAATTGTAGTTTTCTGCTACTGTAATTTGTTTTCCACAAGCTGACCCTACCTTTGATGTCAACTTAACCTCAAGAGATGATCAGCCTACTTACTAATATTTTGCACCTTGGATGAGATGCACTGCTGAGTTTTAATTATTATATATCAATGAAATGAAAGGGCTTAGGTTGGAAAAAGGGGTAGGAAACAATTAGTGTTAAGGTTGGATGTTGGAAAAATGGTCCATTGAAGAGGATTTGTTCTTTGTGTGCCCGTGTTTTTCAACTCACTAACAAGCTGGTCTTGGATGATAATCAATAATACATTTCAGATATTGAGGTAACAGCGAGACTGATTGCATGGAGCGAATTTTTTTGAACTTTGATATTAAACTTCGGATCTCAATATCATTCTACCTTTTACTTTTTATTTCTCTCAAACTGACTTCTTTCTTGTGTGTAAGTGAGCTGGAGCCCCATTTACCATTTTACTAGTTAATTTTGTTTGTCTTTTTTGTCATCTTTTTTTCTTTATTGATGTAGGACTATGATATAACCCTGCATGTTAGTAACTTGGAGTACTTTATCCCATATTGACTGGCTAAACTTCAAACCCCTTGAAATCATGTAGGTTGTGCCATCAAAACATCTTTAGCAAAGTTTTTTTTCTTTTTTGTTCAACTGAATTGCAGTTTTGAAGATTGCTCACAATTTGTTCTTGCCATACTGAATAATGTGAACTTCAATTTTTTTGGGATAAATAGATTCATGTGAGGATATGGTAATTGAAGACTGTTACATAAGTGTGGGGGATGATGCAATTGCAATAAAGAGCGGATGGGATCAGTATGGAATTGCATATGGACGACCTTCAACGAATATTCTCATCCGTAATCTTGTAGTTCGCTCTATGGTCAGGTAAAATGTCTTAATAATTTGCTTCTGACTTGATGCATATCTTTTCTATTCTTGTTCTTGTCAGCTCTAGAACTAGCATCCGTGTATGTCTTCTACAAATCTTTGGGCCCAAACATTATTCTACCATTTCTTCTCTAGGCATCTCCCCTTGAATGATTAGAACCTTTGAATGTGTAAATACAAGGCCAGTTTGTGGAGGATATATATATATAATTTCACCCATTTGATTAGAATATTATAGAGGAAATGTGCACAAGCGGAGGCGCATGATTTATTCTAAATTGTACTTTTTTTGTTTACAAATATTATATGTAAATCGATAAATTTGCTTCTCTTCGGAACTTTACTACTTAGGTTGCATTTGGTATAAGGTGAAAAATTTGGAAGCGAAATGTTAATGGAGTAAAATTTAAGGGGAAAGTGTGAAGGGTGTAAAAATTATTAAATGATGTTTAGTAAGAGTTGAAAAAATTATGGATAATGGTGGACCCTAATATATATAAAATTGATTTTAAATTAAATGTGATTACAAAAAATAAAATAAAAATAATAGCATACATTTTTGGTTTAAAATAGAAATGGAAGAATAAACAAGAATAAATTAATTTTAAATTAAAAAAGAGAGAGAAGGGCACAAAAACAAAGAATCTTCACCCAAGGTTTTACTTCACCATAGTTTTGAACATTTCAATGGAAGGAGGTTACCACAAGCAAACAAGGACCATTTCCATTAAAAAAGAAATATGATTTGAGGTGCTATTACTACTTTTTTTCAGCAAGTTGATGCAAGGGAACCATGCATTTTTTTGTTTCTATGTAGGAAAGCAACTGTTGATTCCTTAATGCAATTGCCTATCTGGTAATCTTGAAGGAACTGTTGTGTTGTAGATTCTTGAATGAACCGTTGTGTTGTAGAATTAACCTTTGTGGCTTTCAGCCATGTTAAAACTTCACTCAAGAAACTGCTGTGAAGCAGGATACCAAACTCAGTCGTGGCTGCTAGGCAACATGCAGTTTGAATGATTTTGGACCCTAGCTGACTTGTGCATTTAGGCTTTTATCGCAATTACTTGTATCATATTATCATTTATTAGGTTCTCGGCACCATTTAGCTGTCTTGGCGGCACCATTTAGCTGTCTTAGTTTGCCATAAATGCATGTGTTTTTCTTTAGATGGCAACTGAGATCCACCCTGGCTGAATTTTGTATTAGTGCCGGCATATCAATTGGCAGTGAGATGTCAGGTGGGGTATCAAGTGTTACCGTGGAGAACCTCCTTGTGTGGAGCTCAAGGCGTGCAGTTCGGATCAAGACTGCCCCGGGAAGAGGTGCATATGTTCGAAATATAACCTACAGGAACCTGACATTTGACGATGTAAGAGTTGGAATTGTTATCAAGACAGACTACAATGAACACCCTGATGAGGGTTATGATCCAAAGGCTGTTCCAACACTCCAGGACATAAGCTTCAGTGGAATCCATGGCCAAGGAGTTCGTGTGCCTGTTCGCATACATGGGAGCGAAGAAATTCCAGTTAGGAATGTGACTTTTCAGGATATGTCAGTGGGGTTAACTTACAAGAAAAAGCATATATTCCAGTGCGCCTTTGTTCAAGGTCGTGTTATAGGGACGATCTTCCCTGCTCCATGTGAAAACCTTGATCGATATGATGAGCAAGGAAAGCTGGTTAAGCTCTCTGTCTCCCAAAACATAACAGACATAGATTATGATTTTTGACACGTCAACACATCTCAACTCCCCTTAACCTTTCTGAAGGCCAATGACATTGTATGACTGTATCAGACCAGCCAGACAGATGACGTTGGTGCAGTTCAGCTTCTTCTTATGGTGTTCTAATGCCACCATGTTTGCTCCAATTTTATAGCTTGCTTCATTTGTATATGCAGATTTTCATACATTTCTAAGGTTTGTGAAATGCATAGCATTACAATTACAATTACAAGAAAAACTAAATCGTGCGGTTGTTCTACTGTATATGACAAGCGCTATGCATGTCTCTCAATGATTTCAATATGTTTTTTTTTTTTTTTTTCATTTTGGTCAGTGAACCTTTTGTTTTTCACCGATTGTATCCTTTCATGTTTATTTATATTTTTGGACGATCTCTTCTAATTGAATGTTCTTGAGGATTAAAGGTGTGAATTAGATTTCTAAACTTGATTAGATGCCAATTTAATGACAGTTTTAATTTGTATTATAAAGACAAGTAAAAGATAAAAACAGCATGAGAACCAAAAACAATCAATGTGTCGTTTATCAAAATTCACGCTAAAAAGTGCTCTTTTGTCGACTGCTATTTTTTTTTTCCAGTAAGCTTAAGCATTTTAATTTTTAATGCAAAATTTTATTTTGTGCACCTTTCATTCATTGATTTTAAGAGATGATAGAGGTCACCAAAAATTTGAGGAGACAAAATAATCGGTTGGATATATTTTGGCAACAAAAAAAAAGTAATTATAATGTCAATGAATTTCATTTGATGAGTTATTAAGGTGCTTTCAAGTTTTTATATTGCTATAAAAAATAGATTGAGAATTTTTTTTATTTATGCTGATTTTTTATTTTTTGAATGATTAAAGGTTGGTATGAGAATATAAATGTGTTTTTTTTAGGTATTTAGGGTGTTTCTTATATATTTTTAATTGAAAACAGAGTTGAGAAAATAATTTTTCAAACCCTAGAAGTTGGACCATGATTTTTTTCTTTAATGCTTGTTTTTGCTTTAGCCTAACTAGTGTGTTGTCTTTTAATGATTGAAGATGCATTGTTATTTTATGCTAATCATAACCTCTGCTTTTATCATGTTTATAGAAGCTTTGGATTTAGTAATGATTGCTTTTATTCAAGTTTATCTCTTTTTTAGTTTAATAACTTCAAGTTTATATGAGTAAATGTTAATTCAAGTCTTTTTATTATCATATGAGTTTTTTTAATAGCAATATGCTTTTTATTTTAAGTTTTATATATATATATATATATATATATATATATATATATAAAAGTATTAAATTTTAAGTAGCCTCGTAATTTATTTGCACCTTTAATATATATAGAACTCCCATTGTTATGATCGGACCAAGGCAATCTTAAAGTTGTGTAAGGGTATCACATATCTTTTGGTTAATTGTACCTATAAAACTTGGAATAATATGTTGTCTAAGAGTTATTGAATACAATTCACAATGATTTGGTCATTGAAGATGCTGACTCTCATTTTAGCAATTCTAAGATTTCTTTAGAGGCCCTTAATAGATTTTTTTTTATAAATTGTCTTTAGAATATACTTCTATATTAAATACCCCTTATATAGTTATAAGATATGAGAGATAAAAGATTCATCTATCTATCGAGATTACCCTAATAAAGATGAGCCTTTATTAGAATTATTCTTAAAATTAGCCTATGCTTTAACTAGTTTCTATACCCTGCTTATAATGCTTCTTTTATAAAAACATTACTGACATATAAGGATGAATGGGTGCTATTTCAGGGTTTGCATCCATGCTAATTTTAGAAAAATTAGTTGCTAACATATGAGTTTTATGAGGTTCTTCTTTAGAAATATAAGGAAACACAATAACAAGATTAAAAAATATTTCTAGTGGTGATGAAAGGGACCTATTTTGCTAAACAAAAAAAAAGGAGCATTCTTATGATCTACAATAATAATTATTGGCTATGAGACATCTTTAATATCAATAGTAATGGCAATAGTGATGACAAATACTATTGGTGGGGAAGAACTTAGTTAGAGAGGACAAACAAGAGTTTTCAATATCATCTTTATAATGGCAAATAAAGATGGAAGAAAAATTTCAAAAGCTAGTATAAAAAAAGTACAAAGAAAATAGGGTAAGATAAAAGTTGAAAAACAAATCAAAATACAAATTTTTTTTTTTATTGAAATAGTTACCCTAGGCCTACTCATTAACCTTGCAATTAGGGTTTCATCATCTTTATCTTCTTCAATTATGAGAGGATTTTAAAGTTTAAAAGGATTGGATGTCATTAGTGGTAGGTAAACACTAATAGTTTGATGAGTTGAACAAAAAAAGAAGCATGGCCAATAATTTTAAGTAAACAATGCTCATTATTATTTATATTATAGATGATTAATTTATTTGATCGATCCATTATTAACTTGATGGGGGGATTTTTTTTATTCAATCTAAAATTAAAAAAATATAAAGGGCATTGTTTACACCTAAAGTAAACATCTATGTATCAACTATGCAAAAACATTAATTGTTCATAACCAAACAGGAAAAAAAGATTGAACTCAATCGTGAACAATTAAAAAAAATGTCTAAGAGGAGTTCAAAATTGATTCGGGAAGATAGAAAGCGATCAACCAAAGGAATCGAAATTCATGATCATCTAGGAGTGTTAGAAGACATGATCGACCATGAAAAGGTAATCAATTATAGAGATAAGGATTCATGTGATTACCTATAAGATCAAGTTATATTATACTGGTAGGAATTATAAATTAGTAAGGAAACATATGACTATCAAGAAGGAGACTTGTTATAAGCATTACAAATTGTATTATGATTCATATTATAAGCTCCCGATCTATTATGAATAATTTGTATGGAGTTGGAAATTGTAGTTAACGTATGATTTGAACTTTATAGCAACATAAATAGGCTATCTATTTATTGAAAAAGATAGTCAACCTCACATGTACAATTTATATCTTTAATTTTATTCAATCTATCTCTTTTTTATATTCTTTTATTTGTTTTCTTTTATAGGCACTCTTTGACCTTCCTACTTTATTTACTTTATTGTTCTTTTATTTGTTCACTTGCTATCATTTCATGTGGCATTAAGTGAGATAGATTTACCTATTTTAGGGTTTAAAATATTAAGAACTCGAACTCCATTTGATTTTGTAAGGTTGCTATCTGCCTCCACAGGATTAAGCTCCTCTTAATTGATAAGAAACAAATGAAGAACACATAGCATAATTGATAAGAGAATTAATGATTGGCCAACTAATTAGTTAGAGATCAATAACATGATTATCTATTAGAGCAACACATATATGGAGTGATTAGTAAAAAGATTAAAAATTGAAGTGTTGTTTGGTTATAAAGAAGAAAAGATTGGAAATAAAATGAAGGAATAAGTGTTCAATGAAGGAATCAAAATGACATTTTAATTCAAGTAATGCATATGAAATACTAATAAGAAACCGAAATACTAATTTGAAATGATGAATAAAAAAATTGATTTCATCAATATTTGTAGTACAAACAATAAAAGTGATTATGGTGATGATAATGTTGGTAGAGGAGGAGTAGATGATGGGGTAATAACAATAACAATAATAATAACAATATTTGGCATCCTATAATTTAGTTTAAATTACATTTGCCTATCAAGTTTTGAAAATTACAGTTTGCAACCTAGATCAAAGACAAATTTCAAATATGATGAAATGACTATAGTACCCCCATATATATTATAAGAATCAAAGACACCAAACGATAAATTGATAGATCATTTCGGGTGCTCTCTCTCTCTTTCCCCGTTTACTCTCCCTCTTTGACAAACACTAAAGAACTTGTGATTTCTCCTAAATCAAACAACAAAATTACAGTTGAAATCAATTTCTTGCATGGATTCATGATTCATCAAGGTTGTCTATACTGATGGTGGAATACGCACATGTTTTGTCCTAAAAAATAGCCAATGATACAATAATTATTTGATTTTTTTTTGTGATAAAATTATGACTATAAGTGGATTTGAGGAGATAGATAGATAATGGGGGTTGTAGATGAGGTCATTTATTAGGGTGCTGCTTGTTCAGTTTTGAAGAGATGGAAAGAATTGATCATTGTTCCCTAAAACCTTAATTTCTTAATCTTTTCTTTTAATGTGGATTATTATGCAATAAACTCAATCCAACCCTACCAAGATTTTGGGAAATACCATAGTTTGAATAAAACCTTGTTTTTCAATATTAGTTTTGTACACAACCACCATTAGAAATAGCGGTTGAATACAATCATGTTTTTTAATATCAATTCTATACACAACTGCTATTGAGAATAGCGGTTGTGTAGTGATGTTTTCTCTTTTGCAAAATAATTAGCTATATCAAAAGTCAACTCAAAATTTCATGAAAATCCAATGGCTACAAGATAAGATTCAAGATCTAATAGTTAGGAGATAAGGTGATCTGGCAGAAGAGAGAAATGAGGGAAGAAAAAAATGGAAAGAAAAAAATGAGTCATCAAGGACGCACTAGAGATTCATTTTTGACACGCTTAGTATCGTTAGAAAAATCTTGACGAGATGATTCTAGCTACACCTTGAAAGACCACTAAACAAAATTAACCCCGAAAACCCCCCTAACAAATCATGACCATGTTTGGTGGTCTTTCAAGGTGTGGTTAGAATCATTTTGTTAAGATTTTTCTAACAGTACTGAGTATGTAAAACAATAGAGCTCTATTAACCCCGAATCATTTTGTTAAGATTTTTCTAACAGTACTGAGTATGTAAAACAATAGAGCTCTAAAATGTCCTCGGTGCCCCATTCTTTCTTGGCCAATGGATCTTCATAAAAATTTAGATTGACTTCTATAGCTTTTAATTAATTTGATTGAGAAATGACTTTTGAAACAACTATTGTTCTCAATAGCAATTGTGTACAACCACTATTCCTAATAGTGGTTGTGTTCAAATTGTGTTATTTTTTCAAAATACTTTTCTAACATATGATAATTTTTCAAAACTTTTATTAAAGCGTGTTAGAATTACAAAAGACCCAAATGTCTTTTCCATAGAGTTTTTTCTCCTTAAATGAAATGAACTGAGAAAATCTGAAATAGGATATACTGAAACATCTCTAACAATTTTGGCCTATAATTTCTTAAGCAGAGAAGTAAAACCCATGTTGTCACATCTTCTATCATACCCTTTTTTTTCTACATATGTTAGAAAAGTATTTTGAAATATGATGGCTTTTATTATTGATATGGGATTCTCCTCATATTGACTAGGTTCTTCTTAAGTAGTTTTGATAACTATAGAAAGCGGTAATTGTGAAGACCTTGGCACATCAATCTTGGAATCGATCATTGGTCTGTGACCAGTTGATATATTGGGACGCTGATTGGTACTGACTTCTATTATGTCACCATCTGGCCTCATTGAAGTTCTAGGATGGATCGTTCTTTCATTAATGGTGACATTCATCTTGCTGTTTTTATTGCAGTTAGCTAGTAAAATAAAATCTCCACTATCAACCGACTTTATAATTGTTGCTCTGTCCTAAAGTATTTAAAGGTTCCATTTAGACCCTGTAAAGGATTTCAAGATTTCCATTTGGAGGTCAAGTTTAAAAACCCTAAAAATGATGAGATGAAATGGGATTTAAGACAACGAATTAAACATTAAATCATTATTTTAACATGCAAGACTATCAAGTATAAAAAGGATTGAATTCGCCTTCACCAAAAATCTCAATACAATATAAAATTTAGCCTCTGTATATTTTATTCAAATATTGAGTTGATAAAATTGTCATATTTGTAAAAGTATTGTCGTGTAAATTTGTAGGGTTGTAGCCATCTGCAAGTCAGGATTTACATTTTTAGCCTAAATTGCAAGAATCCTAGTTGAGAAGATGGAGCTTCTTATATAAGGTGAGCTTGAAACATCTACTACAGATCCTGCAACTTTTGATTTACACTATTCTTTGCGTTTATCTATTGTAATTTGACTCGTCCGACACTCCATGCTGCAAAATCCTCTCTCCCCTGCAAACATGTAAAAGACATGTTAATTTCAAGTTTGTATTTCAGTCTTGAAATGAACTAAAAGAAAATATTTGGCTAAGTATGCAACAATAATTTTAAGGCACTTTATAATATAAGCATCCATTAGGAGAGACTTCAAATTTTTGGCTGTATATGTAAATGTCTCGAATTTTTTTGAAAATTGACAGTTTGGTAAGGATTTTGAAAAATATCATAGTTTGAACAAAGCTGTATTTTTTTATACAATCATTATTGGAAATAACAGTTAAATATAACCGTGTTTTTTAATATCAATTCTATACACAACCGCTATTGAGAATAGCGGTTGTGTTGTGATGTTTTCTCTTTTGCAAAATAATTAACTATATCAAAAGTCAACTTAAAATTTCATGAAGATCAAATGGCTAAAAGATAAGATTTAAGATCTAATAGTTTAGGATATAAGGCATGAGAGAGAAATGAGGGAAGAAAAAAATGTGTCACCAAGGACACACTGGAGATCCGTTTTCGACATGCTTAGTACCGTTAGAAAAATCTTAACGAGACGATTCTAGCTACACCTTGAAAGACCACTAAACGGGGTCATAATTAACCCTGAAAACCCCCCTAACAAATCATGACCATGTTTGATGGTATTTCAAGGTGTAGTTAGAATCGTCTCGTTAAGATCTTTTCTAACAGTACTAGGTATGTACAAAAAGAAGCTCTAGTGTGCCATCGATGATCCATTCTTTATTGGCCAATAGATCTTCATAAAAATTTGGATTGACTTCTTTTGAAACAACTGCTATTCTCAATAGCAGTTGTGTACAACCATTATTCTTAATAGTGATTGTGTTCAAACTGTGTTATTTTTGAAATACTTTTCTAACATATGTTAATTTTTCAAAATTGTTATTAAATTGTGTTAGAATTACAAAAGACTCAAATGTCTTTTCGATGGAGTTTTTTTTTTTTTGCATCAATGACATTAATTGAGAAAATCTGAAGTAGGATATACTGAAACATGTCTGACAACTTTGGCTTGCAATTGCCTAGGCAGAGAAGTAAAACCCATGTTGTCACATCTTTTATCATGCCTTGTTTTTCCACATTCATCTCCATCGTAGTATACCAGACTTTGTTTGTTATTGCGGTCCAACCATGTTTTTTAATCTTTTTAGCTTCAAATTAATTTTTTTGGATGTCATTGGATCATTTTAATGTGCCAATATAAAAAATAAATCTTAAAAAATAAAAATATTATTTTGATGTATTTTCAAGTGAAAAACACTTTGAAAAATAACATTTACCACACTTCTAAACTAACCCTAAGTAAATGAATGATTACGGCCATAAATTGTCACATATGTATAGTCCTCGAATCTCTCTATATGTATTTCCTTGAAACCACAGTCAAATCTCTCAAAAGTTTTACTAGAATTAACTAGAACTGGATTTGATCTACAAATTGCATACCCAGCCAAAACTTCGTACCACCATCACTATTAGAAGACTTGTCAAAGGCTACAACAATACCCAATCCAACCCCACCAATGGACTTCTTGGACTAGTATTACCCATCTATGAACCTACACTGGTTGCCCAAAACCAATAATTCCAACAACCTTCTGATCATTAGATTTGTTCTTTTTCCTAACATCATTAAATTAAATAAATCTCCAAGAATAAAGTTGGAAATATTAGGATGGTTTTGGTCTACAAATGACTTGATATCTGATGAGTTTCAAAATTCAAGATGTTTAGGAATAAGACTAATGTGTTGGATAAATAATTAATCTATTATTTCAAGCAATTCGATCTATTCTCCCCAGCCTAGGTATCTAGCAGCTTGATATGAAAAGCCTAAATGATTGATAGTTGGTAGTTTGTAGCAGGTGATGATTGGTATGCCAAAGTGACCAATAATTGTGGTAGTAGCAGGTGGTGCCTGGTAAGCTAGATGACCGGTAGCTATAGTGGTAGTAGATGGTGCCTGATAAGCCATGTGACCAGTAACTAGTACCTGTAAAAGGTCTCATTTGATGGACGTTGAGACTCTTTGATGGTAAAGTCAGTAACTTAAGAGAAAGAGAGAAAGTGCAATGATATTTTAAAGAGATGGACTCTGAAACTCTGAAAATATTGAGAATGAAGAGATTGTGAATCTTGAGTTTGAATAATTCATGGTGTATTTATAACTTATGAGTCTTGTCTTTTTTGTAGAGAGGAGATACTAAAATATAATTTCACCCTTGTGATATTTTGAGTTATATTATACTCAAAATAATATATATTAAATTAGTATAAAATATTAAAAGACTTGTTAGGGGTTCTTGAAAAAAATTTCAAGAGAGTGTTGGGCTCAGGGCTTATACCCCCGAGCCCTTGAGTGACGAGGTGCATGCTCAGCACCCCTAAGAAATTAGGAGTTGGCATGCCCAACACCTTAATTAAATAAGTCCTGTTATGTTTGGATTTAATGATGGGTGATGGCATGCCCCGACACCCAAAATAATAAGGCTTGCTTGCTGGGTGTGTTATGCCCAATAAGCAAGGTTAGGCGTAACAACACACCTAAAATAGGCTTGAGCCCCCATGCTCAGGTCCATGTATTTTAATAACAATTGGGTTCGAATGTGGTAGTTGTGCCTAAGAAAAATGTTTTTAAAACCTTTTAAGAGTTTTTATTTTTTTTACCTACATGGAAAAGTGTAGGGAATAACTATTACTTAATTTATTAGTTATTTGTAATTCTAATTTATTTATTTAGTAAAGGGTGGAGATGGCCATGTTGCTATGGAATTATATAATAATGATTATGATAAAAAAAAAAAGACCAAATCAATTGAATTATTTTCTAATTATTATAATTGATTTATCCAAAACAGATATTACTAGTTACAAATTTTCTTTCACTGCTTATAAGGATGAGCAAAAAAAACTAATAAACTAAGAAAACTGGAAAAAAAAATTAACAGAAAAAACTAAACCGAGAAAAATAATCGATAAGAATATTTAGAAAAATTTTTGGTTCGGTTTAGTTTTGGTTTTGTAATGCAGAAACTGGTTAACCCAAATTGAATCGAACCGGTTCAACCAACATTTAAACCCATTATAAAAGGAAACCATAAAACTAAACTTCACAGTTCATAATCCTTCAGCTCTCAACCGCCCCCCTCTCCTAAATGTCTTTCAATCCTTCACAATTCACAATTCTTCCCTAATTATCTCATTATTTTTTGATTCTCTAGTAGATGCTATGCTTCTTGACAGTCAGTCTCCACCCCTGACCCCATTCC
>Ga0325411_1004396_pt1 | contig 15810 bp, 9 predicted proteins | sample PopdelMetagenome_13_FD_206181 | JGI IMG/M metagenome (GOLD analysis project Ga0325411, IMG submission 206181) | Populus deltoides microbial communities from Bellville, Georgia, United States - Xylem-PdIQD-R4 | ecosystem: Host-associated > Plants > Phyllosphere > Stem > Wood/Secondary xylem... | reverse complement strand
TAACCTTCGTTGCCTAAATAAAACGGGTAAATATAGGAAAAACGAGCAAGATATGATCAGTTCGAAGTGAGGCAACACTTAACAATTAAAAAGGAAGCAAGATATGATCAGTTCGAAGTGAGGCAACACTTAACAATTAAAAAGGAATTTGTTCAGAAGGTTCTACAAGCCTATTGGAGATCGACTCAATCTAACCGGTTGTAATTAGGAAGGCTTTTAAATTATACTTAGAAGTTATTGTTTTATCAATTTTATCAATTTTCTAGTTAATTTTGTTATTTTCCTACATAAACAGAATTTGTTTTGATTTTCAGGGGTTCTAATTTGATTATTTTTCTTAACCGAGGCCTTTTGAATCTTGAATTTATTTTTTTCAAATTTACAGTTATAACCCTTAAAAAAACTGTCTGGGACCTACGCTTGATTTTTTTCCAATATAAAAGGGGCCAACACATCAGCAATGTGTCATGTAGCACTTTTGTGCAGCTTTCAGGCATTGATCTAAGATTCCACGTTTGTGGTACTGAAAAAATCAGAGAGATGACAGAAACTTCTTCTTCTTCAACGAGCATCTCCAAAGACTTACCTTCAGAGCATGTCTTAGCAGTCAAAAGGTTTTTTGAAAGCGTAGGAATCCATGCCTCTCTCCCTCAAAACTCCACTTCTAAAGACTTTTATTCCGATCTCTTTCGCGATCTCTTTAAAGCCGGCCATGTCCAACGTGGCCATGTCTCCTGCATCGTCCCTGTCTTGCCCGTTGTTGGCGTAAGATTCTCACTCTTTTCTCTTGTCTTTAATTCATCAAGAAATTGGATTGCAAAACAATTTATTATTCTAACTGCTATAGAATTACTATAATGGGCTACATGGAGGCGCTGTTGGGGCTATAGCAGAGAGAGCGTCCATCGCTTGTGCTAGAACTGTTGTGGCTGATGATAAAAAACTTTTTCTTGGTGAATTAAGCATCTCTTACCTCTCTGCAGCAAAACTAAATGTGAGTTTCTCTTTTGGTGCCATTTCGTGCTTGCCTCATTTGTAATACAGAAAAGCCTCAACACTAATGATGGGGTTCTTCAATCTTAGGTTTCGCCAGTCTTCCAGATTTTAAATTCTTTGATTATGCAAGTGTGTGCTCAAGAAAATTTGATGCAATGAAATTCAATCAACTTGTTCTGTTCAGAAAATTGCCCACCGCTCAGTTGCCTGCCTTTGCAATTGTCTTCTTGTTTAGTTTTTTAATTTGAAACTCGTTCACTTGCCATTGCAACTTCTGTGTATTAGTTTCTTAGAGTAACTTTTTTACTTGTGGTAATTAGATTGGTTTCACATGCTTCAGGATTTCTATCTAATTTACTACTATCATACAATTTAAACAATTTATCTTGGCAGGAGGTGTTGCTGGTTGAAGGGTCCGTACTGAAGAGTGGAAGGAATTTGACTGTTGTTGCATCTGAATTCAGAATCAAGGAAACCAAGAAGTTGGTCTTTACTTCTCGTGCTACATTCTATCACATGCCTGCTGCCAAGTTATGAAATTTCTGTGGTTTTACATATGATCTTGTCTTTAACTTTTTGAATGCTTTGCCTGTAACCATGAATAAAATCTTTTCATTTGTTCAATAAGAATGAGATGCCCATGGCTATACTCTGATGTCCCGTTGCAGATAGCTGATAGACTATGTTTTTGTGCGTTTTCGTGGAGTGTTTGTTTGAACTGTAACAGGAATGGAATAATGACCATTTCAAACTGAATGTGATGGTGAAAAGGGATGTTTGAACTTTTGAATGGAGTTTTTTCTTATGGGTCAGAGCTATCTTTTGTTGGTTTTATCATAATAGAAATGTCAGTAGTGGATCCAAGCTCAAGGTGAAAAGGATCTTTCTTTCTGATTCTTTTTAATGATGACCAGTCATTTACAGATGAAAGAATAATTTTGTTGTATGAAGTATGGAAAAGGTTGGTTCTTACTCTAGGGATGATTTTTCCTTCTGCCAAGGGCCAACTTTAGGGTAATCTCACCTTTTTATCCCTGCAAATTGAAGTTGTGAATCGTAAACGGGAAAGAAAACAAAGAAGCTGAACTGGACTTCTGGAACAGGACATGATAATCCTAGAACATGGCAACGGTTACAGCTCCTGCATTCACAAATTCAATACTTTGTCAGTCATTTCTGGTTCACCTGCAGATTCAGCATCTTTTATTGTTGCCTTCTAGTCTTCTGCAATGTTATGCATGTAGATGCTTGTTTCTACGAGCAATTTGCAGGGAAAGAGATTACAAGGTTCCATCTTTACTTGAAAACTCACTGAGCAGCTCGATGAATGTTGAAGGGAGAAGGTACTCGACATCTGAAGACTCCTCTTAGGACACCTCGGTTGATTGGTTTGGCAAAGGGGATGGAGACATTGGTGGTTTTTTTTTGGTCAAACCAGGATATTTCAGGCGCTGGCCCAGACTAATTCCTCGGTCCGGGTGGCAAGGACTCCCCAAGCGTCCTTCTACAAACAAAGAAGAAGATTGAACCCCCAACTTCATAAGCGATGAGAGCATGCCTACTGCTCCGCCAGACCTCTAGGTGGAGACATTAGTGGTTTGAAAATCAGCATATAATATTTTTTTGGCTAAAAATCCTTTTTCCAATCAATTTATCATTTAAAAATATCTAAAACAAATTTTAGTGATCTTAAAAAAGAAATTTGTTATTAAATTTGAAAAAAATCAGTCCCAGAACACAAAATTAACCTCATTTAAAAAACTTTTTATATCTCTGATTACACAAGAGAAAAGTTAAAAACAAAAAAAATTAAAAAAGCATATTAATACTCAGGAAGGAAGGGTTTGGGTTACACAGTTAATTTTGTTTAAAATAATTTTTTTATATATTTTTAGATATTTTAATAAATTAATATTAAAAATATTTTTTTTTTATTTTAATATATTTTTTAAAAAAACATTTTAAATCATTACTGTTATCGTAATTTCAAATAAATCATAAAAATAATGCTTTTCATGGTTGGAATCTTTGTCGGTTATAATTTTTTTTCCCAGTAATTTTCTCTTCTTTTTTCAAATTAAAAATTAAAATCGAAAGAAAATAAAATCTAGACAAAAACATTTGATCGCCAGGCTAAAGGCAACATGAAGGAAATTTGATAAAATCCCAAGGTAATATTTAGCAAGAAAAAAAAAGTGATTTGAGGCCGAAACGACATCGTTGAAAGCTAGTTTATCCGTAGAATAAAAAACAAAGCACTCACAGTTGCAGAGCTAAGAAATGGCAACTCTAGCTCATCTCTCTCTCCTCTCAAAACCATCACCACCACCACAACTCAATAACCTCTTCTCCACCATCCCTAGAACCCGTCTCAACCCACAATCCAAACCCACCTGGTTCAAATGCTTAGCCAGCCAAACCGGGTTCTTTACTAAACTAGGTCGTTTAATAAAAGAGAAAGCCAAAAGTGATGTTGAAAAAATCTTCTCAGGTTTCTCCAAAACCAGAGACAACCTTGCTGTCATTGATGAGCTCTTACTGTACTGGAACCTCTCTGAAACTGACCGTGTTCTCGACGAACTCGAAGAGGTTTTAGGAAATGCTTAAATTCTAAGCTTATTTTTGGAAGCTAATGGGTGGAAGTTTTGATTTATTTATATTTGGGTTTTGATTGTAGGCTTTGTTGGTGTCTGATTTTGGGCCAAGAATTACTATTCAGATTGTGGAGAAATTGAGGGAGGATATATTAGCAGGGAAGCTTAAATCAGGGAGTGAAATAAAGGTATTTATTTGATTACTATAAGTGTTGATTATTCAACTGTTCAGAAAAGATTGGCATTTGAATTGCAATGTTCTTTGTTTGTAGGATGCACTGAAGAAGAGTGTGCTGGATTTGTTAGAGAAGAAAGGGAATAAAACCGAGCTTCAACTTGGATTCAGGTTCTGATGTTTTTTTTTTTATTCTTTGTTGTTGTGCGATGGTAAAGTTTGGTTTTTCCCTTTGGAGTTGATATGGTTTGTGTTGTGTTATCAGGAAACCGGCTGTTGTTATGATAGTTGGTGTTAATGGTGGTGGGAAGACGACATCTCTTGGTAAGTCAAGAATTGAGCTTCTAATTTTTGGTTTTGAATTGAATTTTGGAAATGAGGGTGAACTTTTTAAGGAGTTATCAGAATATTTACCTAAGCCAATCCGATGAATGCCAACATTTTAATGGTTTCTGGTAATGTACACGTTGAGATAAGTGTGTCTCTGATAAGGAAGTTGGTGAAGTATTAGGTGGTAAATTTTGGGGTGGTTTGAGTTGTAGATTTTACTTGGAAGCTTGGAGAGGCTTTATTACACTTTTGAGAAATTTAAGGTCTGCCTAAATACGCTCTCGTGAACATGTGTTCTTGAGTTTTTTCTATTATATTGTTTCTAGTTGTTGCTAAAGAAATATGATCTCATTTACTGTTGCTGCAGGAAAGCTAGCATATAGATTGAAGAATGAAGGGGCAAAGGTGAGATTTTGTTTGCCTTTTCTGCAATGTGATAAGTGCCTTTACACAGAGAGAGAGAGAGCATTAGAAAATTGGTATTTGTGTGATTTTTAGAGCTGAATTGAAGATAATATCATTCAAAGTTTCAGGCAATTGATTTTGACATCCCAAGGAAAATGTGCTTATAGAGATGAGGACTCAAACGTTTAATGAATATGCTGTTGAATTTTGGTGTAATATTTCTTGATGATGTTGTTTTACCAAATACCAATACTGTGTGTTGATTCCACTGATATGGATTAAGATTAGATTTATATCGGAGAATGCAAAACCCTCAGCCTTGTCTTGCATTTAAAGTGCATGGTCTGTGTTTCAAAAAGACTTACTTCACACAAATTCCTTGATGAATTGTGCTCTATGGACTGAAACAATGATTGTAGCGCAATGCATACTGTATTTTTTTTTTCTTTCAAAATATAACATTTATTCTGCCTTTTTGTTGTATCCTACTATCCTGGGTTAAACTAGAACGGAGAATGTGTTGTATGTCCAAATGTAGAAGAAAATTCTGAACTGCCCTTTATTTGAATATTATGTTATAGATCTTCTGGAAAAGCTTTGCTATGAATTGCTTGAATACATAGAATTATCACAGGGGGTTAGAAAATTGATGTTGTCTCCTAGGGGAGTGAATAAAGTTAATATCTGCAATTGTAGACGGTGTACCAGGAAGTGCAGTCGGAATACTATGTTCAGGGATCCTACTGAAGTGCTTGTGCATGCGTGCTTTTTTTCTTTTCATTTTTCTCTTTCCAGCTGAATTGTTGCCCAGGTTATCCTTTTGTCCACCTGATGCTTTCAAAAACAGAGATTGTCTTATCCACAATAGGTCCATCTTTATTTCCTTGTGCTTTTTCTATCGTTCCAGATACTGATGGCAGCAGGGGATACATTTAGGGCAGCTGCCAGTGATCAGTTGGAGATATGGGCTGAAAGAACTGGGTGTGAGATTGTTGTGGCTGACGGAGAAAAGGCCAAAGCATCATCAGGTAGACTACTGGATCTCTAATGAAATCAGTCTCTTCTTTAGCTTTTACCAATCTTTAAAAGATAACTTGGTATAGCTACTAACATATGATCTTAAAGTGCTTTCTGAATAGTTCTTTCTCAGGCTGTAAAGAAAGGGAAAGAACAAGAATTTGATGTTGTTTTGTGTGACACATCTGGACGTAAGTCTACGGATATCCCATGATTATCTATCTAACTTTTATGTGCTTTCTACCAGTTATATTTGAAATATATATCTATTTGTCAGGTCTCCACACTAATTACAGCCTCATGGAAGAGTTGATCGCATGTAAGAAAGCTGTAGGCAAAGTAGTTCGTGGTGCGCCTAATGTAAGCTCAACTGTTTGCCGCCTTGAATATCTTATTAGCATTGAAGTGTTTCAATGCATCCTGTAAAATTTTATAATTGTGAGCTCATTGTGATGTTTTTATTCAAGTTTTGACTGCTGTACCATTGTTTCAGTCTCCAACACTGTCTTTCATGGTTAATTTACAAGTTTCTAATCTGATAAATTTTAGCAGAAATCTAAATCCTTTGAAATCTTTTGTTCAATGTTTTGTAATTACAGCTCTATATGGATTTTTGAGATAAGATATATGGTTATGATCATTGGTTATGGAAAGTTCATTTGCATGAGTTGAATATCGAAATTCTCTACTTTGTCATTCCAAATATCTGATTTGATTTGAAACACCAATTTTGTAGATTTGTGAAATGCCATTTCATAAGATTTGCAGGAGATCTTACTAGTGTTGGATGGGACTACTGGTTTGAATATGCTTCCACAAGCAAGAGAATTCAATGAAGTAATATCCCTATCTCATATTTCTCCATCAAACATGGCTTGTTATTCATTGTTTTCATTAAGATGATTTAATTACTTTTCCGAAATGTGATTATATGCAATTTAACCCCTTTTGGGACTTGTGAATATATATGTATGTTCTGGAGTTTTGGGGAGGAAACATTATCATGACCATTATTTACTCCAAAAAAATTGCTTTGCATTGCCAAGGACTGAGCTTAAACAATAGATGGAATTCTTGTAGAATAGAAATTAGCAAAATATTTTAGTAATTATCTCTTCATTTATAATTTGCGTGTTCTCAACTTCCTTCTTGGCATTTTTGTGCCTGTGATAATTTTTGGAAGAAGGAAAAGAAGATTCTTAGAGCATCCAAAGGAATAGTCCAAAGGGAGGAAAGGAGAGAGACCATAATCTAAACATGATTATCTAGGGGAAGAAACAAACGTAACAATGTTATTAAGGAATGAACAATTAGACAAGTTGCTTGCTACACACTCAACTATACCTTTTGTTTTTTCATACATGTAAAGTTTCCCCATTACCATGCTTTGGTGCTATTATTCTTTCTTCAAGCGTTAAGCATCTTGTTCGAGTCTTTAACATGCAACTGTGCTTACAGGTTGTTGGAATAACTGGTTTCATTTTGACAAAACTCGATGGTTCTGCTAGAGGTGGCTGTGTGGTATGCTCCAGTTTCAATGCATTCCTTTTGTTTCATGATTTTGGTAATTAAGGGGACTAATTTTCTTAAGCAGGTCAGTGTTGTTGATGAGCTTGGCATCCCTGTAAAGTTTGTGGGTGTTGGAGAAGGTGTAGAAGACCTCCAACCCTTTGATGCCGAGGCTTTTGTTAATGCCATATTTTCATGAGGCAAGTCTGCATCATTTGAAATTATGGCAAATCTGAATCATGGTGATTAAGCCTTTCTTTATGTTCCTACGCACAAATGTTTTGGCTCCATTCAATTTGATATCGATAATTGAAACTCTTCCAAAGTGAATGAATTCATTTGGGGTGATAATAGTATGAAGATTGAGAATCTTGTGCAGTAGTGTGACAGAAGTTCTCTTATCCAGAAATACCAGGAGATTGATCATTCATAATGAGTGCTAACGTGTGCTTCCTGCGTCATCTCTTTTGCAGGGTGATTAATTTTCAAAGTTGCTGAAAATTCTTGGCTACTTAGCAAGAGCAGAGCACTGGGTTTTCTTAATGGGGCCCCTGACAATGGTTGCATTGAACAAAGAGGCTGCAGCTACATGCCAATTTATATGTTTGAAACCTGCATACTAGTTAGTGGAGTTGAACTAGTAGAAGTGAAAAGTATCTCATGTCCACATAATCAAAAGTTAGCAATTCGGAACACTAGTCAGAATGATACTTGTGGATTTCAAGGCAATGAGAGGTTTTTGAGATGGTAACTAAGTTTTTCTTGATGTCATTAAACCATCATGCAAGAAATGAGCCAATTCTATTCAATTGGATATATTTTTGTAGCAAGTTTCGGTAATTGGACCCATATCCCTTCCGCCCATTCTTGAAGAACTGAACTTAACCTCGGTATGTGAAAGTGGTTTGAGAATACCCATGACAACAAAACTAGAAAAAGAAATTACGAAGGATGCATATGCAATGGGCTAGAAGTACAGGGACGGGTGTGTAATTGGGCATCGATTCCAACCCATCTCCGTCAAAACCGAGATTGGTCAGCAAATCTTTCTCCCTCACTATAAGCTCGTCAAGTTTTAACATCGAAATTTCCATCCAAGAACCTTCAGAGCTAGCTACCATGGAGACTCGTGAACCGAAACCTGCGACTTCAACTTTGTTTCACCTTTTCGCGGAAATTATTGGTGGTCTGGAAGAGTCGTCTGGCATTGTGACAGGAATTTTCCAATTTCACCACATATTCACATGACCAGCATCTTCTCCTTTACTTCCACTCCTAACTTGGTTCCCTCCTAACTTGGGTCCTGAAAGTAAATTTTTAAAAAGTAAATTCCGAAAAAATAAATTATTTTTTTGATATTTGATAGTGTAATAGAAAATAATCTGAAAAATATTTTCTAGTGTTTGGTTATGTCATGGAAAATAAGCTGGAAAATAACTTATTAATATTTTATTTTTTTAAAATTTATTAAAACAATGAGGAACAAATCTTAAATTGAAAAAAAATAATTTCATAAATTATCTCAAATAAAATAAATATTAATCAAAATAATAGAGATCAAATCTAAAAAATAAAAAAATAAGAGATGAAGTTAAAAAAATAATAATTAACATTTCATAAATTATTTCAAATAAAATAAGTAACAATCAAAAGAATGAGGACCAAATTTGATAGATAAAACATTTCAATTAAAAAATGATAAGGAAAAAGCAAATAACAATTATAAAAATGAGGGCCAAAGTTAATATAAAAATTAAATTTTAAGGGATGAAATTGAAAAATAAATATTCAAAAAAAAAATATATATATATATATATAAAAAGAATAAAAGAATAAAAAGAATAGAGATCAAATCTAAGAATAAATATGATATTTCTAAATTTTTCACAATTTCAGAAAAGTATTTTCCGCCCAAAATAAAAGGCAAACACTTTCTTGAAAATTAAGCCAAATTTTTCTTTGACTGAAAAGTGTTTTCCGTTGACTAACTTTTCTAATATCAAACAAACAGGAAAGTGTGTAAAGTGGTTTTTCAGAAATCACTTTTAGGGAAACAAACACACCGTTGGTCTCTCTTTTTTTTCATACAATTAAGTTTTTATAGCTTATCGGAATTAATTATTAATTCTTATATTGTAATTTTGCATATATATTTTTTCAATAACATTTTTTCCAGTCTTTCCTAATCAAGATTTTCCATTCATCTAGTTATCTTTTATATATATATATATATATATATATATATATATATATAAAGAGGAAAAGAACAGGGAATTAACCGTAGGATTACGTTATCAGCGGCCCTAAAACCGTAGGAATTAGACGATAGTATTTAAAACGAAGGAAGGCCGGTTATTTCATTAAACTACTGGAAATTGATCATAATTAACTCCGCACAGATAACACTTTGATTATCAAGTCAAATGGGTTCATAATATACAATCTAGGCGCAGGCATCCCGCAAGCGGCCTGCCGGGCAGATTTTCCCATCCATCCATAGAGGATTATTTTTTATAAAATAAAAAATAGCTCAGCCCACAATTTTATTATTGAAAAATTCTGACTCATTCCAATTAAACGACCTTCTAATTAATCTGAAATTTCTTCCCATATATATATATATATAAGGAAATGTTTCAATTCCAGAGCCAAAGATTATAGTTCTCGAACAAGCAGTTAAAAAGATTTTAGAGCCAAAAAGATTCTAGAACATTCTCAAGTTTAGGTATTGTTCGTCGTATAAAAATTGGAATCTACCTCTCCGAATCAGCGTTTAAGGTCTCCAAAAACATCAGCGTACCGACCTCGTGGCAGACACGAGCAAGGACTGGGTGGTTCAGATTGCTCCTCAGGTGTGTGATTAAAATTAACAGCCAATCCGAAGAGATGTTGACTTCTCCATAAAATAAAATATGGTTGATTCTTTCAGATAATAATATAAATTGTATTATTTTTTAAAATTTTATTTAATAATTTAGAATTAAGATATTAAAGTCTTAATAATTAAACACTCAAAAATTTAAATTTTATTATTTTTATTTATTTAATAAAAAATAAACACAAAATAGTACGGTGGATTGTAAATTTTAAATTTAAAAAGCTTTTAATTATAAAATAATATAAATTTTATTTAATAACTTAGGTTAAAATAATTATTTGACACTCTTCAAACGTCATCAAAGCTGGCGATTACATTACAGTAAAAACAATAAATTGGTGGCCCCAGTGATCATTTAAGACGGTCGACACGGCGAAAGACCGAGTAAATTAATCCTTTCGCCGAAGGTTCCACGCACAGCAAATTTGCATGTCGAAACTGCGTAGGACACGTCTCGTTTGGTTCCCGCCAGGTGTGTTATTTAAAACGACTTTAACTTGTACCAAGTTTTTTACCAAATTAAACTTTGACCTCGATATTTCAAATTGTTTTTTTATAATAAAAAAGGACGTATCTTATAAGTTATATCAAAGTTATTAGTATATTTTATTATTTCAATCCTGGTCTTTTTAAATATAAATGGATCGTCCGGATTTCCACGTTGTGACTTGTAATTAATTAACAATATTTTTTAACCCAATTATGATGTAATTGAATGCGGGAAACTTACAGTTCTCTTGGAAGAAAATTAAACGTTGAAGTAATCTTCAACTTTTCCATGCAATTTCTTCTAAATTTTCCTCTCTACAGTTCTCTTTTAATTCCGTTTTCATTTTTTTTTAATTTTCATTTAGATTGAGACGACTTTGTTTAGTTCCATTATACTTGCAAACTAAACAGTTTTTAGTCCAATTTCTAAATTTAAAAGTATTTCATAAAAAAAAAACTTAATTTTATAAAAAAGCATGTATATTAAATCATAAAAACATATGAAAAATAAATATTATAGAAACATGTTTTGTATTCCTTCGTAATATCACCCAGCATGTTCGTTAACTTTAACTATATTATAAAAGAGCTCTATTTTTAATGTAGTACAGATATTGTTCATGATCTGGATTGGAATAATGATAATTTTTTTATTTTAATTCGATTCTTAAATTTTTTGTTTTGAACAATTGATTCTTAACTTTAACTTTAAAAAATAAAGATAAAGATAAAGATAAAGAGGAGTTGGGAAACAACTTTTGGTACAGAGCATGTATTTTTTTTTTTTAATCAACGTGAGTGTTCAGGTTAGCTTACGTGTACCTCAACTAATTCTATGAGTCCTGAAATTAACGACCATGTAAGTTTTCAGTGACCTTGAAATTTATGAGACTTGAACTAGTAATCTCTAGAAAATAAATCTAGAATCTAACTAGTTAATCTACTCCTCAAAATTACATATCCTCATCCCCTAATCTTTGCCTCAAAGCAAAGGAGGTAGAAAACGAGTGTAATTAAAAGTGTGTTTGGTATTGCGATAGTTGTTGTGGTTATGGTTTGAAAAAAATTGTTTTTATAAAAAATACTTTTAGTTGAGGTTGGTTTGAAAAAATAGGTGTTTGGTTAAGAGCCCGTTTGGCTCTGCGGCTGCGGCTGCGTTTTATTTAAAACGCAGTTCACAGCTGTTTGGTTAAGAAAAAAAGTGATTTACTGTTCACTGGGACCCACTGAATTTCTGCATTAGCAACGCAGGAAAGAAAAGGCAGCCATTTCATACTTTTTTTCACTGTTCACGTTAATTGCACTGTTCACTTGCACTGCGTGGTTTTTTTTTTTTTTTTTAGTGTGTTAAGTTTTGTTTTTGTTAATTTTTTTAACATTGTTTTTAAAACAAAACTAGTTTGGAGTGAATTTTATACATAATAATATTTTATCTAATTTTATTACACGCTAAAAAATTACGAAAACTGTAGTTCTTGTTGGATGAATTTTGTACGTAATGGAATTGTAGATAGTTTAATAGAATAATAATTTTTTTTTATATAAAGTATGATTTATTTCATGATGTTACCGCAATAGTTAAATCCACAATATTTAAATTTAAAACCATCAATATTAATATATATTTTGTAAAATTATTTTATAACCTCAATTTCAAAAACATTCTTAACCAAACACATTAAACTACTTTTTCTTCAACCTCAATTTCAACCACAGTTTTAACCAAACACCTATTTTTTCAAACGAACCACAACTAAAAGTACTTTTTATAAAACAATTTTTTTCAAACCACAACCACAACAGCTACCACAATACCAAACACACTATAAAACTGTGGTTGAAATTGAGGTTAAATAAAAAGTAGTTTAATGTATTTGGTTAAAAAAATATTTTTCAAATTGAGGTTATAAAATAATTAAAAAATATTTTTAATTTAAATATTGTATATTTAACTACTATTATTACATCATGAAATAAATAATATTGATATCAATATTTTTATTATTATTCCATTAAACTATATGCAATGTCATCACATACGAAACATATCCAATAATGACTATATTTTTCATGGTTTCTTAAGCATGCAACAACAAAAACTGAATTTTTTTGTTATGTCATCAAGCGATATCCTTTTAATTTTTTGAATAAAACACAATTAAAATAAAAATAAAAACTGAATTTTTTTTAACTAGGTTGGACCCGGCAAGAACATAATTGGAATTGCAATCAAATTCCATAAATGCTACGTCATCATGCAATATCCTTCTAATTTATGTAGTGTTATTAAATAATATTAAATACTAGTTTTTCGAGTAAAACTCAAATTTTTTTTTAAAAAATTACAATTTCATTACGTACAAAATTCATTAGACAAAAACTACAGTTTTCATGATTTTTTGAGCGTCCAATAAAATCAGGTAAAATATTATCAGGAATAAAATTGAAATTACAGTACGAGTAAATTTAATTCACCTTAAACTAATTTTAAAAAAAATTATTATTTACATTCACGTGAACAGTTCAAATAAAATAAATTAATTACACTGATTCAAAAACTAACTATTCAAGTAAACAGTGGGAGCGAATTAAGATTTTCTGGCACTGTTTACTTTAGTAAATAGTGCTACAATGGAGCATGGCAATGGCTCCGCTGTTTACTAAACAGTGGAATTGTTTACTAAACAATGAAGCCATGCTCCAATGTTAATTGGAAAATAACCACGCATGCTCTACAGTGGAGCCATGCTGTTAATTAGAAAATCACGACAAGAAGCAGCAAAATGTTGCTTCTCCAAACCTATAGCATGGCAGTGAAAATTGATGGTCCTACACAGAACAGTCATTTTTTTTTCTGTTACTAAACATTAATTCACCCGCAGCCACATTATCAAACAACAAACAGCATCTTAATCACTCTACGTTCCATGACATCATTAATTGCTGGCCATAAAATAAGCAGATATCTCTATATACGGAGGCGGCGCCACCAATTAGAAAAGTAGAAATAAATTTATACCAGCCTTGAACAGCCATCCATCGCCATCCCAGTGTGTTTTCGCTGTGCTCTGGGAAAGAGCCCACCTTACAATTAAAACAAATATTGATAAAATAACTCAAATTCTTATTTAAATCAGTCTCAAAATCAAATCAACTATAAGGCATACTGACCAAACCCTTCTCATAAGATATTGAATCTTTGTAGGAACCAACGGAGGTGGGTTCCAAGATCCATATCCAAGGAAGAGGAAAGGGTCAAGCTTTTAAATGCACCTTCGGTATGTATTGCGCAATTGCGTTCCAAATAGAGGTTGGGTAAAACTATTTGGTGGACAAGTCATGCGAAGACAACTCTTTGATAGAAGAAACGTCTCTCTTTCTGTCTTCTTTCTAGCAAACTTCCTTTCTCCCTCGTTATAAAGACGCCACCAATTTCTATGTACCAGCAATTGTTTCAGTTTCCAAAACTCAAGCATAAATCATACATACTCGCTCTTACACGCCAGAAAGTTAATTGAATCTCTTGCGATTCTCTTCATTCTTCCATATGGACAAGCAGGGTCATAAGGCTTCTCGCACTGTAGAAGTCACAGTCTTATCCGCAGAAAACCTACGCCTGGATCGCAAATCCGTGAAAAAAAATACTTATGTTATTGCCAGAGCCAGCCCTCTTAACGCCGGATCAACCAAAGCTGATTTTGAAGGAGGCAGCAACCCTTCATGGAACGAGAAGCTTACCCTAGACATGCCATTTCAGACTCGTTTTATAAGCCTTGAAGTGAAATGCAAGACTAGTTCAGGTGACAGAGTTATTGGCACAGCAAGTCTTCCAATTTCCGACATACTGGGAGATTATACGCCAGAGAATCATCTGCATTTCTTGAGTTACCGTTTGAGGGACCCAAGAGGTGAAAGGAATGGTGTCATTAATGTTTCGGCTAGAGTCAAGATGCCAGTAGATTCTGTGTGTCCGTCGGTGACGAAGAACCCAACTGGGTATGGGTGTTCATCGTCTTGGCAGCAGCCTGCTCTGGGAGTCCCTGTTGGTCATCAACAAAACTATTACAGTGGAGTTGTGACTGGAGTTCCTGTTTGGAGTTAATTTTAAATTCCTCACCCAAACGGGTGATCGATCCCAATTTGTAACCTTGCTAGTTTCCTTACTGTTGAAATCCCAACTTAATCCTTAATGCTATTCTTTGATTGATATTTTAGAAAATAATCTCAATATCTTCCTAAAGTTTTGTGTTAGAAAATATTTTAGAAAAACCAGTTCCTTAAAAAACCTTCTCTGATGGTTTTATTATTATCTTTATTTATTTAAAATGGGTTCCTTAGGAATTTTGAAAAATCTAAAGCTCCACGAACAGACTAAGAGGCGGTTTAACCGAATATGGGTCATTATCCATAGCTGTTTGATGAAAACTTCGTTGATGATGTTACCCATTTAGCTGGTGGTTAATTTGTCAGCGTGATTACTTGTGAAGTTAATAACAGACTGACTGTTCAGATAGGCGAATTTGATATGAGAAAGAGGTATCTTGACAGGGCTTGATTTTTGTTCTTAAGAAAGAGTAATATCTTGAATTAAGACTTGATGGTTGACACGGTCACAATTCATGGATTCCACAGATTTCTACGCTTTTCTGTTTTTTTTTTTTTTTTTTAAAAAGAAATGCATGTCTATCCGTTTTTGTTTTCGGGCTCGGTGAAGCTTAGAAAAACGGCATCGAATGCTCCCACGTCCTCTTGTCTTCTCTTTTATGAGATATTGATTGTCCACGTTAAAGTTAAAGTTAAAGATAAGGCAAAGGCGGTGACGCAATACCCACATCACAAATTATAATAGAACGTAGATCAGTAGATAAAGATGATGAATGATGGCCCGCCTGTTACTTTTTTTTTTTTAGTTAGAGATTGAGGATTTCATCGGGAATGCGGTGTAAGTTATGTTTTTTTAATTTTAAATATATTTTTTAAAAATAATTTTTATATTTTTTTATTGTTTTGAAAAATAATTTTTAAAAAATAAAAAATATTATTTTAATATATTTTTAAATAAAAAATATTTTAAACCGTCAACGCTATCACAATCTCACATCTATTATAAACTTTTGGATATGTTTCATTGTTTTTATTTTATTTATTTATATTAAATAATTTTAATTTATTTTATATATTTAAGTTATTTATATGTGATAATTTTAATTGATTGAATGATTTACTATTTATATATTTCTCTTCATATAATTTTAAGGTAGGAGTAAAAATCACTAATTTATTATTTAAATTCTCTCTTCTTTCTAGTTTTTCTTTCCTTGCTTTTAATTCCTGTTTTTTTTTTCTTTTATTTATTATTCCGTGATGTCAGTACCAGACTTTTAATTTTTCTATAATTATTCGATTTATTAAAACCT
>Ga0325411_1004388_pt1 | contig 15825 bp, 7 predicted proteins | sample PopdelMetagenome_13_FD_206181 | JGI IMG/M metagenome (GOLD analysis project Ga0325411, IMG submission 206181) | Populus deltoides microbial communities from Bellville, Georgia, United States - Xylem-PdIQD-R4 | ecosystem: Host-associated > Plants > Phyllosphere > Stem > Wood/Secondary xylem... | reverse complement strand
AAAAATTGCAAAGCTACTTTTTGTTGTTTTTTTTATTGAATGTTTTTTAAAATATTTTTTATTTAAAAATATATTAAAATAATATTTATTATTGTTTTTTTAAAGTTATTTTTTATATCAATACATTAAAAATATAGAAAATAATAATTATAAACAAAAAAAATAAAATTTTATAAAACAAATGCAATTCCAAACAACCCTTAAATTTTATTTATAATAAAATAATTTATATAATCCTATTATCTTGTCATGTATGAAATTGATTAAGTTTGAAAATACTCTTTCTTTCTTGTACATGGAAGATTAAAAAAAAAAATGACATTTGATAATGCCTCACTGTAAGTATCATCACTCGTCAGGAAGCAAAATATTCAAGGCTGGGAGAAGGTTCTGACAAAACCATTTGAACAAGTCCCATGGTTTATAAGTAAAATGAATTCTTTTATGAATCATCTTAATTTATTAATTGAGATTTTATGATATAATTTATATTAATTTTTAATATATTTTTTTAAATTTAAAACTTACAGAGATTCATTTTATATTATGCTTAATTTTTATCAAATAAATAGGCATAGTGAGATTTGAACTCATGACCACTTTGTTATCAAAATTCTAATATCATGTCAAAAAATCATCTTAATTTAATAAGTTAAATTATTAAATAAAATTTTAAAATATAATTTATATTACTATCTATTGTTATTAAGACCAAACATTGACTTAAATAGATTTTTTAAAGGAAGCTCCTGGAAATATGTGTTATAATTAAATTATATGAGTATCTTTCGCTTGTAGATGTTTTTCTTTAATATATAAAAATAAAAAAATTAATGTTTTAAAATTATTTTTTATGTATTAATATAAAAAATATTTTAATATATTTAAAAATAAAAAAAAGCATATAACACATTACCAAATACGCAATAAGTGTCGTGTGTAAATTTCATAATGTTGGAAGTATTTGACTTGATAAATTCTCGATTTGGATGCAAACTGTCATGTAAATTTTAAGAAGTTTATGAGTAATGGCCAAAAAACAAATTATTACTTGAACTTGACTGCATTTCACATTAAATATTTTAGGATTTTTTTAGAATGCAGTATAGATTATTTTTTAAAAAAATATTTTGATACCAGTACATTAAAATAATAATAAAAAAACATAAAAAAATAATTATAAATAAAACAAGAATCTAAATATTTTAGAAAAATTGTTTGGAAAATAATTCCAACCGACCCTAAATTTTGTTTATAATAAAATAATTTATATTATCCTTTTATCTTGTCATCTATGACATTGATTAAGTTTGAAATACTCTATTTTTTCATATATAATATATACAAATTTTTGAAATTTTGAATATTCAAGGTTAGAAAAAGATTCTTACAACACCACTTGAACAAGTCCCATGGTTTCTAAGCAATTGATTACCCTCTGAGATTAAACATTAACTTGAATAGATTTTTCTAGAGCAAGCTATTCTTCAGCAACGACATGAATAATCGTTTTACATAGCCATTCAAATCAAATTATACGAGTAAGGTGTCGTTTAGAAGCATCGCTTTTTAAAATTATATTTGTCTTAAAAAAATCAAATTAATATATTTTTTTACAATGTTTTTTTAATGATTTTAATATAAAAAATCTAGAAAATATATTTTTATGTGAAAAATATTTTTAAAAAGAAAAATACCTCACAATACAAAATATACAATAAGCAAGCTTTTGGTTACTATACCAGGACAAAAAAGATAAAGATAATGGAAACAAATGAGACAAAACTGAAAAAAGATGAAGACAAAAATTATATTTGGTAACAATATACAAGACAAAGTGATTATCTCTTATTTTATATAGTTATAATAAATAAGACATAATAAAATGTGAAAAGTTTATTTTACCTATAATATGTATTGTTGCCAAACTTACATATTTTAAAAAATAATTAGATATTTTGTTTTATTTTAATTTATATTGAGTGTTGAAATTAATAATATCATAATAATATTAATTATAAAGCCAGAACTTACTTGATTGGTTAATCCGGGGCCTAAACTGGTTCGAGTTTAAAAAAACAATAAAGTAAGAATTGACTTGATATAACCTGACCAAAAACCCAAGTCAATCCAGGATAAAACAAGGGTAAAAAATGCATTGAATTTTTTTGAAAAAAAAAGGTAAAAACTAGGCTGCTATGATTTTTTTTTCGAGTCAGCTAGGTCGATCCTTCCGACCCGTGACATGAACATTTCCTCTAGTCGACTCTTGAGTCGGGTTTTAAAATCATGATAACAGTCATTTTTATATCTACATTGACTTGTATTAATCTGGGTTGACCCTCCTGATTTGTTGTCCTGGTTAACCCTTGAATCAAGTGTTAAAACCACGATAATAACCACTTTTATTTCATGTTGATCATCCTGACACGTGACCCGTGCCTTGCACCGGGTCAAACCTCGAGTTGGATTTTAAAAATATGACAATAACCACTTTTATCTTTACATTGACTTGGGTCAACAATCAATCTCACTTGTGACTTAGACCTTACACTGGATCAACCTCTAAACTGAGTTTTAAAGTTATAATAATAATCATTTTTATTATCACGCTGACTCAGGTTAACCCGTTCAATGACCTTGACCTCAATCAGGGACCCGGACTTTGCCATTAATCGACCTTTAAGTTGAGTTTTAAAACCATGTTAATAATCGTTTTTATTTTTATATGTTATAGTTGAATGATTTTGAAACCGAGAGTTTTTTACAATAATACTTTAAAAATAAAAAAATATATATATTATTTAGAGAAACATGTATCAGGTGCCTCTTCTCTTGAAAATATAAAAATTTATTTTAAAATCATCAAAAATATATATTTATTCTCCCATTTTCTATATTTATTTTTTTACTTAAATATATCTTTATATTTATTATCTCCGTCCTTTCTATTCTGGACATTAAGGAAGCGCCACCTAAGCGATGTATATATCCACTATTTTTCTCTGTTATAGAAGGAATCAACCTTGGCTAAAACGAACAAAAACGGGGGGAAAACATGACATCACATGAAACCTTAGCTATCAAATTCAAGCACCGACAAGAGGTGACTTCAACACAGAATGTGGTTACCAAATTACAAAAATTGCATATGCTCATTTTATGGACACAGATTGTCCATGGCCGCTTCACCAGTCAATAATTGTAACGACAGAGTCCATTGTGCCACTGAGGCAACGAATCTGACTGGTTTTGTCTTCTAACAATGTGCCCACCTGGATCCTAGTTCACATGCTCAAATCTCACCTCCTCCATCACTAGTTTCCTAGCTTGGTGCTGGCAAGAGGAGAGGCGACGGTTTGCCTCCTAATCCGGCGAGGACAATCTAGCTTGCGAGAGGGGAAGGCTTGAAAATAAAAAGGAGGAGGGAGGGGGTATTCTCGTAGATAACAGTCCTCTAACTTGATTGGCACTTGTCAGCGGATGTCTCCATCACAGAAGCACGGAATCAGAAAGTTGTGAAAATTGCGGGGCCCACCACCGTGGAAATGTTTTCCACCATCGATTCCAACAAGCTAATAACTCCTCGCCACCCGGACCCGCATTTCAGGGAATTCTTTGTAGTTTTCTCCCTAATCAACGGTGAAAAATATCTCACGACGGGCGCTGCTATTGCCACTCATCTGGTTACTAACGACACTCCCACTGACTTCTTTAGTCATATTTTCCCGGAGAACCGGTAAATACTTCGGCTACGAAAAAGGGTTGTGATAAGAAACGCTCAGTATGTAAGCTGCCCTCTTTTATCTTTTGAAATGATAGTATTATTTATAAAAAATAATGTTGATATTTCAGATTAAAAAAATAACTCTTTTAACTTATAAATTAAGAATTTACTAGAAATGCCATCCAAGAGTGGCACCGAGAGACAAAATACCAAAGAGACAAACTACAAATGCTGCTCATAGCACGAAATAAAATAAATTACTTCTTGGAAGCATTCGTCTCCTCATTGGCTGTTTTTTTTTTTTTTTTGTTTTTTTTCAATCACCTTGATGCGGTTTATCTGATCTCATGTGGAATGACAGCTGTATTTAATGACATGGATATTTATCAATTCCATTCGTTTTCTCTCCAGAAAAAAACATAGCTAATTACTTGTATTCTGGATTTTTATAATTCTGAATAAATGGCACTGTATATTTTTAATTAAAAAAAAAATCAGTTAGTGTTATTTTTCCATAAACTGTGACCAAGACTTCCTTTGGTTTTGTTTGGCTCGCAGAGTTAATAAGTGACTGTTAATCCAACTCTCAATGTAAAAATCTATGGTAATTTTTTAAAAAGAAAAAAAAGAGCATGCAACCTCATGAAAAACAGGTAAATGTTGATTACAGGAAAAAACACGTGTTTTTTTTGTTTTATAATATAAAAAATATTAATTTAATATTTTCCAGAAATAGAGATTCAACTGAATACGCAAGTATATGACTGCAGGGCTGATCATAGCCTTGATTCTTTTACTCTTGACCAGTCAAAGTTACAGTATCAAGGACGGGAAGACTTGCCACGTTAATAATAATAAAAAAAGACTTGTAAAAAATTATATTCTTATAATTGACCAAAGGGTCCTTTCACGTTCAATTAACAATACTTGGAAAAAAATACGTGTCATTTAGATAAATATAGTTAAGATAATTAATTACCTAGTTAAATCCCATATAATTAAGAGACCACTAACATGCTATTGTAGTAAAAAACATTATTTAAACGTGATGCCTCAAAATCCGTCACGTACTCCACTCGCCGTTAAAAAACAAAAACAGACACGACGCCTTTTGTCAGGGACGATCACATTGAACGCGCCAGATTCCTGCTTGTCTGCCAATTAATTTTTTGCTTGGCGGTCAATTAAAAAAAAACCAGACCGACTTTTGATTAGCCGTTAATTAAATATTTCATGTTCTGGATCCAAATTGGTTACTAGACAACAAAATATTTGTCCCGATTATCATAGTGAGCTGAAAATATTTATTCTGGATGTAAGCATTTTCAATAGAGAAAGAAAATACCGCGAGAAATTAGGAATATAATTTCCTCCATCCCAGCCTCAAATGTCTCGTTTGGAAAACACTCCGTATTCATTTAGGACAAGTTTCAACTAAGTTTTTTTATAAATTATTTTTTTATTTTAATATTTTATATCATTTTAACTGGTATTAAAAATAACTTTTAAAAAATAAAAAATATATTAATATATTTTAAAATATAATACACTTTAAAAACGGTGTCGTTATTGTTGTTGTTAGTTTTTAAATGGGACACAGGGGGGGTGGGGTTTGACCATTTGCTATTCTAAAGCTACTAGCTTGATCTTTTATACGTTAAAAAAACAAAATAATTACCCAGAATAAAAGCTAAATAAAATTCTTTCAATAAAGATACTCATATTTTGTATATCTAGAACTTCAAGGGGCGTAGTGAAAAACCAATCTAATCAAATCTTACAAAATTGTCCTCCAACCCTGAAATAATTGGGTTTCTTATATGGTGTTTTATTTATTATATGAATAATAAAACACTTTAATATATTTTGTAAGTTTATTTACATTAATTACTGGTGAATGACGCGTGTTTGGTCCTGTTTGTTTTTTATTTTAAAAATGTTTTTGAAAAAAATTAATTTTTTTATTTTTTTTACTTCAAATTAATATGTTTTTGGTGTTATTAGATTTTTTGATGCGTTAATATCAAAAATACTTTTTAAAAAATAAAAAAATATTATTTTAATATACATTTAAATAAAAAAATTATTATTTTGATGCATTTATTTTCGTACCCACACTTGATTTATGGTTTGCTAAAAGTGAATCGTCCGCGAGGCTTGATTCTTTGCTTCTTTTTTTTTATCTGTATTTTTACACACCAAAAAGAATATTCAATAGATTTACTTACTCGTCAGCTTTTATATGATTTTTAGATGCCGTTTTTTTTAATGATGATTTTTGCAATTATTATGTATATAATCTCAAAGTAGTAATAATAATAATAAAAAATTGTTCATGAAAATTCAGTTGAAATGAGTGTTTATTATTAAATTTTTAAATATATTCCAAATATGATTTTATTATATTTATGATATTTTTAACTTTCTATTGCACATAATATAAATATATTATTTTAATGTTTTTTTTGTTTACTTTTTTTAATAATTATATTTTCTAAAAAACATAAAAAATAATTCTAGATAAAAACAATCAGATGATACACTAATACAAATATTTATTTTTCATTGAAAAAGACTCAAAAAAACTGTATTTTACAAGATTTGTATATTTTTAATGTTTAAAATAATTTATGTCCCATGCAGCACAACGCAAGCATATAAGCTAATATTTATATAAACAAGCTATTTTTTTTTATGATTTTAGCTCTTGCTAAAAAATTTGTAAAAGAAATAATTATTTCTTACTATTGAAACTCTAAATGATGTTATAGAGGGCATAAAAACAAGAGTAAGAGTGTTTTTAATTTTGTGATAGTGAGTCCCCATGCAAAAGTAAAACGAGAGTAGACCAAAAAAAAAATTAAAAAAGTAATTAAATTGAGAAAACAAAAAAAATAACTGAAAAAATCAAACGGTGAAAAAAACCAATTAAAATTTTAAAAAAAACCAACCGGTTCAGTTTTATAATCTTGAAATTGAAAAAACCGAACCGAACCGAAACAAAACTAGAAAAAAACAAGCCAAACCGGTTTGAACTAGTTTTGCTCTAGAAAATAAACAAAACTGAACCAAAACCAATTAATTTGAACCGAATTAATTTTTCTTTAAAAAAATTCAATTCAATTATAATTTATTTTATAAAAACCGAAATAAAAATAATAAGCAGCTAAAAACTTTTACCATGTATAAAAGGATATTCAACTGAGAATTTGTTATCTGATTGCACGCTCCCCGCTGACAATTTTTTTTTTATTTGTTTTTTAGTACAAAATTTGCGTCAACTCATAATAAGTGACGTGTCTTTTTCTTGATTTCAATAAACGATCTAGATTTTTTTTTTTTTTCCAAAATAAAAAAAAAAGATTTCGCTCCAGGATGGCTTTCTCGCCTCCCGTTGTCTTCTAATTCGATAACATAATTTACTTAAATGAAAATAAAAACTCATGATTATAATTACAATGATCACTAATTCCAAAACATTATTTTGCACAAACTAAAATTTAGACTTGGATTTTTTTAAGAAAAATTATTTATTCTAATTCATTATTTTGTTTAGTTCAGCTCATAAATATTAATACTTTTTAGCTCAACAATTCATATTCATGGCCAGCTCATATTTAATTCTTGATTGATTTGTGTTATTTAATTAAAAATTGATAATAATAAAAATTAATTTTGATTACTATCATAATTAATTATTTAACCTTCTAACTTTTAAAATTAATTATAAAAAAAATGAGGAACAAAGAGTTTTCCATGATTTATTTTTTTATGTTTACACGCTTTTACTCACCTTTTTTAGTGTTTTTTTTTTAATGCGGTGGTTGTACTTTTTTGTTTAATTTAAACTTAGATATTTTTATTATTAATATACATATATATTAAAATTTTAAATTAATATCAATTACAAATTTAAAATATACACACACAAGTCATAATCCAGTCACTGGATAAGGGATAGATTTTGTTCCGTCTGACCTCCGAAGGCAGGCATCTAACAGCCAATCGAGTGGCAGGCTTTTGCATCTTTACCTTTCATGCAAGACCTGTGATTTTAAATAAAGTCTTCTGCAGGCTGAGGATCACTGGCCTCGCTTACATCGATCGGGTCTACTTCACATCACCCATTTTGACTACACACGGCAATCAATTGATTTTGTGCTCCACACCCGCTTTAATTCAGCATGATCAGGGGAAAAATTGAATGCCATGCCTGGCTCTCTTGGAGCACGCCACCTGTCGTTGACATGAAGATATTTTTGTCCCGATTAACGAGTAAAGGGGATGCTAAGTTTGCTTCCGTGTGTGTTTTGAAATGTTTTTAAAAATTTTTGAATAATTTTTTTATTTTAAATTAAATTTTTATATTTTTTATATTATTTTGATAAGCTGATATCATGATGTTTTAAGTTTTCGATGAGATTTTGAATAATATTTTAAAATAATTCATGATTTATTCAAGATAAAAAATTCTAATAATTAATATGATTAGATAAGAGAGTGCTTGGCAGTGTAGTATTGGTTGGTTTTTAAATAATTTTTCGTGCTGAAATGCATGCCAATGAATTTTTTTTTATTTTTTAAAAATTATTTTTGACATCAGCACATCAAAACAATCCAAAACATATAAACCACATTAAATTTTAACAAAAATAAATTTTAAAATTTCATTCTAAGTCTTATAATAAAGGCCCTTGGTTCAAATATCAAAAATATTTTTTTAAAAATTAAATATTATTATTTTAATATATTTTTAAATAAAAAATACTTTAAAAATAATAATTATTATACACAGCAGCACATATCAAACAAAAAAACTGTCAGGGCAAGCTCAATTATGGGGTAGGGACTGTTTAACGAAAATGGGAGTGTATTTCTACCAAAAGAAATCCATTTACACCTTTTTTTCCGGTAAAGAAGTGGATCCATACTTGCCACTCTTGTCTAACATAACAACAATGTGCCGCCTTCAGGAAGTCTTTGATATTGTTGGAGATTTTTTTTAAAATATATTATAGTAATATTTTTTTAATTTATTTTTATATCAAAAAATCAAATCAATAAAAAAAAATTAATCTAAAAAAATCACGGCCAACCAGCAATAACAGACAGGCCCGAGTCAACACTACAGCCCACAAACTTGACTTATGTCATTGCCTCTAGTCCTCGACCACTCATCTCGCCTCCAAAAAAGAAAATCATGGAGGGGGCCATCAGATCTCGCGTATATCCATGGCGGAGGAACTTTAGAGGTTAACATTGAAAAAAAGGATTTGGATTATACAAATTAGATTTCTTTTGCAATTATAAATTAACCTTTTTCCTTCCCTGGCGGAAGAACCTTCGAGTTAAAATATATAGCTAATACCAAAACTCATTAACGCTACACAACGCCGGAAACCCCTCTAGCTATCCCTCCGTTTCTAGCCCTAGCTTATATATATATATATAAGAATAAAAAATTAAAAGGCTTGGGTTTTTTAACATGCATAATATTACTATTCATCCTTTATTTTTATAGATGTATTGTGAATTTTTTTTTGAATTTGATCTTCAATTGTTTTTTAACGATTTAGTTCTTATTGAAAATCATTTGATTTTGATCTTTTATAAAAGTGTGAGACTGAAAGAAAACGATTTAAATGAAAATGATGTCAAACATGGGTGGCGTGTTATAAGTTTTGAAAAAGATATACTTTGATCATTGAACGTAAAAAATAACACGGATTATTTAATTTTGGTACCTCAATATTTTTCAAATTTAATTTTGGTATAAAAGTTTATTTTTGTTATTTTTTAGTCCCTAATTAAAAAGGGTGGAAGAAAGATCACTGAATTTCGATGGTAGAGAAAGAGACATGTTGTTGACATCAATTTAAGACAACAAAACGGATGATACTTGTATCAAATTGTTTTTTTTACAAGAAAAGTTCATAGCAAGGGTGATTATTTTCGGTTCGGTTTGGTTTTTATAAAAAAATAACCAAACCGATTTTAAAAAAACTGAAACCAGTTCAAACTGATCGATTTCGATTTGGTTTTTTAGAACAAAAAACGGTTCAAACCGGTTTGGCTCAGTTTTTTCGGTTTGACTTGATTTTTTCAGTCTGGCTCAGTTTCTTTTTCGGTTTGGGTTCGATTATGTTTTTTAGGTTTTAGGCTTATAAAACCGAAACCGAACCGGTCGGTTTTTTCAAAATTATAATTGGTTTTTTTCACGATTCGGTTTTTTCAGTTATTTGTTTTCCAGTTTTTTCGGTTTAATCGGTTTTTCAAATTTTTTGCTCACCCCTAGTTCATAGTATGTGTTTTTCACCTTTAAAGTTCATAAAAAAACAAATGATAGCTCAGGTAGAATTTTTATTTCGGGTTGATTATGGTTTTTTATACAGTTTTTTTGGTTTTTTAAGCTATTGATAGATTTATCATGATTTTTAAGATGTTTTGAGTCAAAATGGATTGAAAACGAGGTTTTTAAGTAAAAAAACTTGAGCTTTAATTTTTTGAGCACCACAATAATCGAAATTTAGACGAAAACAAACGACGCGTTGTCAGATGTTGTTTTTCAAAATGAATTGGGGTGGACCATATATCATCCACCCCAAGTGCAACAAAAAAAGGGGGCTAGTTGTGTAGGCCCTAACATAATGGGCCAAGAGGGTTAGTCTAGATTGCTAGACTCAGCAACACCTATTTTTTTTGTTTTCCTTTTGTTTTATATTTTTTTTTCAATGAATGGTTTTTTTTATATTTTATCAAATATATATATATATAGATTGTTACCTATTCTTTTTTTTATTTTGTTTGGAGAGCCTCATTTAAATGAAAATTATTTTTTTGTTATGCATTTAATTTCTAAAGAAAGTTTTTTGATTCATTAATAATTTTTTTTAATCTTTTGTATAGATAAACTATATTTTTTAAAATAAAAATGTTTATTTTCAAATAATATTTTCAATACGTGTAGCATTGCATCATTGTTTTTCTTTTTATTTTATGCAATCAATTTAATATGTTTGTCTATTTCTATTATTGTTTGATTAAGTAAAAAAAATATTATAATAAAATTTTTTTAGCAAACATAACTAATTAAATGTCTCATATTACGAGATTAAGTATCTTGGTCTGCAACTGTCTCTTGATTTTTTAAGGTTTATTTTTAGATATTGTAAATGACTTTTTATTTATATCCTAGTATATAAAGTTTTCAGTTTATTTGATTTCATGTATGTACAAACCTTTTGATTTACACTAAAATTTCTTAAATTACAGAAATGTGTTGAAAACACTTGCGTATATAATTTTTTTTTATAGAAAATTAAAATATATAACCCACGATAGAATGCTAGTCACATAACTAGTGTATAGACACACACACATACACGATGCATCAACATAATTTGTCTTTATTTTTATTAAGAGGAACCAGAGACCGCGTGATAACTCAGCATCCTTTAGTTCAACCAAGCATTGAGCCTAGACATTAACGGGTCTGACAATCCGCCAAACCCAGCTCGTATGGGTTCACGTAAGCGTTGGGTTCACGCATGAATGAGTATCGTGATTTGTCAGGTTCAACTTTCCTAAACTTAGCCAAGTGCTGAGCCTAGTTATGCATGGGTCTAGTGATTTGTGAAACCCAACTCCCTTGGGCTTGGTCAAGCGCTGAGCCCAAACATGTATGAGCCTGGTGATTTGCCAGACCCAACTTTTCTAGGTTTAACCGTGCGTTAAGCCTAGGTGTACATTAATTTTCCCCTTTGATTAAATCAGATATATTTTTTCTCTGATCAAATTAGGTATATTGTTTTTCTTTTACAAAAGAGAGGATGAGTTATAAAAATCCATTGAAATCCTTGGAAAAGAGGTTTTTAATCTTCATTCTTTATTATATATTTATTTTTATAGTCTCTTTTTAAAATGTAATTGTATTATTTTTTTGAAAATACACTACCAGAAAATTGATAAATACAAATGAAAATACCGAGGGAATTATCGTGAGAAAAAAAATTAAAACAAAGCAAAAAAAAATATTCTCTTGATGTCATTTTTACTGATGAAATTTATTCCGTCGGTAAACTGCGAACACTATTCATCATGTCAATTACAAAGGGAATCACCGACTAAATTTTTTGTCGGTATTTTCCAGAGAGCATCAAAACTGTTCACTTTTCAATTGCACTGTTAATTGTTGTTCTTTACGGACAAAATCACCGATGGATTGAAAAATCATCGGTAATTGCTGGCTGTTTTTGAAAAATTTTTACGAAATTGAAAATTTAAATTAAATATTACCGATGAAATTACCGACGGAATAATTAAAAAATATTAATATTCAATTATCTGTCGGTTAATCCGTAGCTAACGCGCCCTAATAAAAGTCTGAATCCCCTTATGTAACAAGAGACATGCTCATTTTTTATTCTTCTTCTTCACTATATGTAAAACACACAATATCTATTTCTTTCTCTTCCTTTTTCTTCTCATCTCCTTCTCTTTTCCTTCATACTCAGGCATGTCTTCTTCTTCTTTATTCTTTTATCCTTTTAGTTTTTTTAATTAATATGCTTTACAAATTTTCTCTCTCTCCTTAGCTTCACTTGCAATTACATTAAGGTAATATTTTTCTTTTTCTTTTTTTTTTCATGATTTTTTTCACTATATTTGTTTTTTATTTTATTTTTAATTGTTTTTGTTCTTAATAATTGTATAAATGTTGTTATGAGATTTTTTTTTTCATATGAGATCAATTTTTAGTTGATTTATTTATAGGATTTTTAAATTTTTAGCAATTGCAACTTTATTTTTTTCATATTAATTTTTTTAGTTGAATTTATTTTTTCGTTTTATTTATTTGTTGTAGATTTGTTTGAGTTGATTTTCTTATTCTTTTTTCCAAGCATTTTGAGTATATATATTATAGAGTGTTGATTTTATGTTAATTTAATTATTTTATAAAATATTTTTTAAAAAATATTTTTTAATAATTACCGATGGAATTTCCGTCGGTATATCCATTGATATAACAGCTACATTGAATTTTTTTGCAAAATTAATCACCAGCTACATTGAATAAAAAAATAAATTAGATTGAAGATTAAAACCAGTATCAAACATTTAAAATCTTTTTTCAATGTGTGTGTGTGTGTGTGTGTGTGTGTATAGTCTTCAACCTTCTTCTGGCATACTTCTCACCAGCTCCAGATCCTCGATTCGCTATTCATACAACTTTGGCTACTTTAGCCGCATTCGCTGCATCTGACAGGGACGATTTATATATATATATATAGACACACACAGACCACGCAACCAGAAGAAAGAAACAACCAGGGGTTATTTACACTGATAAACTTTTTCACACTGTTATCATTATACTCGAATCTAAAATGATAAGTGGAAAGCATTTCCATCATGCGAGCTAAGCTTGAAGGAGAAGGAGCTGTTATGGTATCATCTTTATCTATCTCCCTTTCCAAAAGCTTCGTATCTCGAGCTTATGTGCTTTAATCAGAAATGAAATGACTGGACTGTGCATGGCTATTAATAATGAGCGAGTCTTCCCTTCCTAACGCAAATTATGTGCTTTATTTGGTCAATGGTTTTGTGCCCCTCCAAGCATCGTGCGTGGAATTATGGAGCTGCACGTTAATTAGATACTTAAAGACGCAAATTCAATTTTGATTCGAAGACTAATGCATTTGCTATCCATGCTCCCTGGAACCAAGACATGGTCTCAGCTTTCGGTCATGTACATGATGCTGGCCCTCCACTTTCGAACCACTCTCTCGTTTAGCCAAGTTCCTATTTCATATTTTAAAGCTATCAATGGCATCCACACTCATGATCTTGAGATTATGCTTATGATCTGATTAATTAATTAATTGTGTTCCTCGAGACTAATTTCATGTTCCTACGAGAGGCATGTGCTGGAAATTTGTTTTGATTAAATCAGTTTTCTAGCTAAAGAATTGTTGTTTTTTTATAGATTTAATTCTTGATTTATAATCATCAGTTAAAAGTTGATAATAATAATAATTAATTTTTATTAATTCTTCAAACTTTAAACTTTTAAAATTCACCAAGAAAAGAGGGTGAGCGAATGATTTCTCTAACTTCAATTTTTTAGAATTTACACCCTATTTTCCCCTCATTTTTAATGTTTTTTTTTCTTTCTATGCTTGTTTAATTTCATCTCAACTCTAGAGTTTAAGTTTATTTTGCTAAGAGATATTTGAGTTACATAATTTTTTATCCAAATATTTTATTTAGAAGTGCATCTAAATCAAGGTAGTGATGTTAGAATCTCTGAATGCATAATACAAACATCCTACTTGCACAAGTTAAAAGCAATAAAACTTTAATTAAAGATAAATGATTCATATTTAATAACAATAATTTTTTTTTACTTTAAAGTATTTCAACAAGTAATTATTATTTTTATTTTAATTTAAGTTTGGTTAATTTTAGTATTGTTATGCATGCTAATAGAGTTTCTTGTTTTATATCAATTGTAAGTATGAATATATACTTGGTATGCATTCTCAAATTTTATTATTATTTTAATGTTAAATTCGTGTTTGTTATTAATTATGTTTTTTTTTTAAAATTTACACCCTATTTTCCCCTTATTTTTAGTGTTTTTTTTCTTTCTATGCTTGTTTAATTTCATCTCAAATCTAGAGTTTAAGTTCATTTTGCTGAGAGATATTTGAGTTACATAATTTTTTATCCAAATATTTTATTTAGAAGTGCATTTAAATCAAGATAGTGATGTTAGAATCTCTGGATGCATAATACAAACATCCTACTTGCACAAGTCAGGACCAATAAAACTCTTTTTTTAGTTTAACGTGGGTGTCCGGGCAAGTTTGCGCGCATCTCGACTAATCTTACGGGCCCTGAAGTTAACGACCATGTAAGCCTCCAGTGACCATTATATGAGCAACCACAGGGTTCGAACCTGAGACCACAGAGGAAGCAAATCTCTTGGTCCCAAGCTCTTACTACTGGGGCACCACCTAGATGGTTCCAATAAAACTTTAATTAAAGACAAATGATTCATATTTGGCAACAACAAAAAATTTTTACTTTAAAGTATTTCAACATATAATTATCATTCTTATTTTAATTTAAGTTCGGTTAATTTTAGTATTATTATGCATGCTAATAAAGTTTCTTGTTTTATATCAATTGTAAGCATGCATATATACTTGGTATGCTTTCTAATATTTTATTGTTATTTTAATGTTAAAATCGGTGTTTGTTATTGATTATGCTTTTTCATGTTTATAGTTTTATACATGTATAAACTCCAATTACATATATTAACATTTGATTCACGGAATGAATATCATAATCAAAGCTAGCCCCAATTACATGTCTACCAGAGAAGGAATACAATTTCTGACCTAAAAGCTAATGGCAATATGCAGGTTTTTCCTAGTGCAATTAATTGTTCTTCGAGAAAGGGAGTATTATGTCAAGAGTGTGTATCTAATTAATAAATTCTTCCTGCAGATTAATACAGATCTGTGTGTATTATCAAGCGATGCAAATTCAAACTTACTAACCCCAGGTAAATTTGGATAAATTCCCAATATTTATTTTTTCTTAAAACTTTGAAGATTTTTTTTAACTATATTGTTTGGGGATTTATCTTGATTTTGATGATGCCACTAATTAGGATAATTAACAAGTCATTTTTTTTAATTTATTGTTACCCCAATATATTTTATTTATAAGAATTATCATATATATATATATATATATATATATATATATATATATAGAGAGAGAGAGAGAGAGAGAGAGAGAGAGAGAGAGAGAGAGAGAGAGAGAGAAGACACTTGTAGAAATTAATATAAAAAAAAAATTGAGTCGAGAGCACAAGGACAGGTGAAAAACCTTTTTAGTCGGCGATCAAGAACCACCACCAACTGGTAATGATGATGGAGTTAATTAGAGAGGAAAGGGGGAATTAAATGATAAAAGAGACGTCGTATCATTTTAAGTGATGCATGGTGCTCATGCAGCTGCCTCCTTCCTCGCCCGACATCGTTAATGTTAGGAGGCGCGTTGACTGCTTTAATTTTAAAGTT
>Ga0325411_1004387_pt1 | contig 15826 bp, 10 predicted proteins | sample PopdelMetagenome_13_FD_206181 | JGI IMG/M metagenome (GOLD analysis project Ga0325411, IMG submission 206181) | Populus deltoides microbial communities from Bellville, Georgia, United States - Xylem-PdIQD-R4 | ecosystem: Host-associated > Plants > Phyllosphere > Stem > Wood/Secondary xylem... | reverse complement strand
GAGAGAGAGAGAGAGAGAGAGGGAAAAGAAAAGGAAAAGGAAAAGGAAAAGTACACGTGAAATTGAGAGAGAGACAAATGGGAATCTTTGATTGTTAGAACCTCGAAGCCGATTCACTTTTTTTTTTCTTTTTCTTGGGTTTTTTTATTAAAATGTAGCCACAAATTATTATTATTAAGTAATTAACAAAAACACTATAGATTACAGTTAAATCACTTTATTCACATTCACATTATACTATTTACTACAATAGTATTATTTTTATTTAGTTTATTTTTTAAAAAAATTACCTTTCAATAACTCAAAAAAAAAAATTTATTTTTTTTAATTTTATTATCAATATTAGATCGTTTTAAGAATTATATTTTGTGATTTTATTTTATTTTTTTATGTTGGGTTATATACAAGTCTTATAGATTAAAATTTTTTTTATCTTAATTTCAACCTTTAACAATATATCGGTTGGAAATAATATCTCATAAATGTTTTTAGCTCGTTTTATATGAATTTATCATAATCTCATGAATCAGGTCATGAGTTTAATAGTTAACTCGAGTTGACACTGTTCATTATTTTGTGTTGCCTTTTCTAATTGATTTTTTATATTTCATCCTTTAAAATTAGGTTGATTAGAAACTCAGCTTAGTAAAAATTTTTTATTTTCTTTCTATGGATTATTCCGAGATTCGGGTCGCAGATTTGACAGGTTGACCCGAGTTGACTCTATTCATTTTCTAAGTCCTTTTTAATTGAATATTTTTTAATTGGGTTTCATATTTTTTTCATGATTTGCTTATTATGAGGTTATCACGATTTCATTACTCGGGTCGTGGATTTGACATGTTGACTTGACTCATTTTTTTAATTAAATATATATTTTTTTCAATTTCACCCTCCAACAACTCAACTCATGTTTGACTTGGGTCATGAGTTTTGCTAGTTAAGCTGCAAAGTTTAGATTGATTCAATATGTTGTCGTAACAATATTTTTTTAAAAAGATATCATCTTGAATTTTTTTAAAAAAAAAAGTCAAACCACGCATTTATCAATCTTCGAGTTGCATTTGGACTCCTCAAGTCAACTAAGTCATCTAAACTCAACTCACATACGGGTTAATTATAAATTCGGGCTAAATAAAGAGTCAAGTTGAAAGATTTCAAGGTTGACTTGCAAAACCAAGTTTAATAATAATGCTAAATAGTTTTTTTTAAAAAAATCCATCTTTCAATTTTTTTCTTTTTCAATTGAATCATTTTCACTTTTTTTTTATCATTTAACAGTTTGTTAATTTTAAATTGGTATTTTAAATTTGTTTTGGTTTGCTTTTATGAAGTTATCGTAGTCTCAAACAAATATCCTGATATTTGCAGTGAAGCCCGTGATTCATTAAGTAAAAAATAGTTTTAAAAAACAAAGTTATTAAATCTAGTAAAGTCCATAATTTAGATTGCAACTTTTGCAAGTTAAGCCACGAAGCCTAAGTTGATCAAATATATCACTATCACTATATTAAAAAAAAAATCATCTTAAAACTTTTTAAAGTCAAAAAATATTTTTTTCCGGCCATTCAAGTTGTCTTTGAATCCATTATTAAAGTTAGCTGAGTCACATCAAGCGAACTCTCACACGATTTAATTTGAATTTTAAGCTTGACAAGGAGACAAGTCAAGAGTTTTAAAAGTTAATTAATTGTGTCGAGTTTAATAACAATACCAAAAAAATCCCCACCACTCGGATATTATTTTAGGTTTAATTTTTTTTTATTGCCTAACACGAGCAAGTAAACCGGTACTAATAATAAATAAATTGGAAACTTTACAAAAACCCTATTATTCACTCCTTTTCTTTTTGTCAAAATTAAGGGGGAAATTATGTACAGATTTTGTTTTTTTGGTTTCTGTCATATTTCTCAGTTGTGAGATTAAAAGAAGCAGGTGCCAATGGATTTGCGTGCCTTGTATAGATTGGAGACGTGTAGAAAATCGGATTTATAGTGATAATAATTTAATTTCTGATTACTTTGAATCGATATTTACCTTATACGTATGAATGGAGTGATTTGTATACATTCAATGAACGAGCTAAGATCAAATACTCTGGACACGCTACAATGTATTAAACATAAGTTAATTGAGCAGCAAGACTTTCAGAGTCTTCATGAGCTAGTAATGGTAAGGATTTCATTATCCAACAATTACCAACTTCCTTGCCTGAAAATAAATAAATAAATAAATGTTTGATATTGGTCTGGTGCAGTGGCACACGACTTCTCTTTTCGGATGCCAACCACTTAAACTTCATAGTTTGGCATAATGCCTTTACTGTTCATCAATAAAGGGTGAAGGCTGCCATTAGCACAGAATCCATAAAGTGATATAGTGTAGAGCGCTCCTTAGAGTAGGGAACCGTCTGTTGATTTTGACAGAATCATGGCTTGAACCTCACATTGTTTGTGGTTTCCACTGCAGCTACCACAAAGTCATTGTCTTACTGTCCAAATTAAAGTTATTTTTACTAAAATAAATCTATTTAAAGGCAACTGGGTGATGATGACTTCAATTGCTGTCCTGTTAAAATGGCTCTATAGTCTTCGGGTGGCTCAGTTTGGTTGCTTCAAGTTAAGAAAGAGCGGTTGTTTGCTTGCTTCAAGCTAACAAATGGTCCATCTAGTTTTTTAACTAAAAAACTCTCCAATGGCCAATCCATGCACGTCCTTTTTTCAGCAACTGAAGTGGCCAGCAAAGAATCTGGAGCGAGTCTGAAAATCTTAAATAGATTTAGTCAAGAACATAATCAAAGCGAAAGCGATGCGAAAAGCATATTGATCTTCAACCGACCAAACTTGAATGTTTCACATGGACTTCCCATAATCAAATCCCATCGAGAAATTTCCTCCTTCTGAACAAGCTATATGCGTGCAAATCGTGCTTTAAAAGGGTCTTTACAAGGACACGTCAAGAAGCTAGCTTCTTATCTTAGGAAAGTACTCTGATCTACCTCCTAGAAACTGAAACCAAATTCGCAACTCTTTCCTCGACCGTCGGTAGCTTCGTCCTCTCATTCACTCTGGCTCTCTGGATTGGATTTTGTCCCACCTTAAGCCGAATAACAAGAGAAAGACGCCTCTGCATTTATTGCTTGGGCACTAAAATAAATAAAAAGCTTGCTCGGGAGCTGAGTCTAAGACCCACATGCACGTACTCTAGCCTAATATGAAAGAAGTGGATCATCTGTTGTATGCTGTCGAACAAATAGGAAGGTCAAGGAATACACATCTCATACATCCCTCGTCTCATATTCAGCATCTAATCCCAATCTTCGGAATATCATCAAAAGAATATGATAGAAAAGGATTCATTGACGGTAAGCACAAAACATTCACCACTAATTTGACGAAAACATACCATAATTTGCAGAAAATATACTGCTAGTAGGCAATCACATTGTAATTTTAATTTTATTGTTCCATGTTGCATTTTAAAACCTTAAAAGAGTTTCTTCATGGGATCTAATTCCAGGTGCAGCATTGAGTATCATTACGAAAATAACAAAATGAAAATAACTAGAAATATATAATGGCTCGATGTTCCAGAACTTGTCCACAGATGCGTGCTCAAAATCAGATAATTTAGCTAAACATAAGATAACCCAAACATCCACACAAAGAAGAAATATTCCACTTCTAAATGATAGAGCACAAGACTATTGAAGAAACCCCCCCTCCCTGGTGCATAAGGGCACATAAAAACTACCACAAAATCACCTATAACTCACTTCTTCTTTGCAGCATCTCCAGCCTTAGTCTGCATCAGAAAATATTAAGGTTAGTTATTACTCTTAGTAACATAAAGTAATGAAAAAGGAAATAACAAACATCAAGAGGCAATCATAAATAAAACCAGGAGCTCACCTTCTTGACTCCACGGACTTTCTTTGCCCTGTTCTTTCTCTCCTTCAATTGCTTCCTCGACTTCTCTATCTTAGTGGCAAGCCCATTCTGCCAGTACAAGACATAGATTAAGCAAAAATGCATGTGATGGAGAGCTTTCACAGCTGAACAATAACATGATTCCGACAAACATTGACAGAATGACATGCTTAATCAACCCAACAGAATATGAAAAAAACACTTGCACAACATTAATATTAGGCTACGGATAAAAATCACATCTATAACTAATATAAACTTGCAAAGGAGCACTCCATTTATAATTATCTTTCAACAACAACTACATACTCCAAATTGAATAACCAGGCCAATTCATTCTACAAGTGTCATGTTCCAAACTATGATTTTAATTTTAGCTCCATATACTTAATTAATACATAACTTGCATAAACCCAAGAAATCCACAAGAAAATAATATCAAAACAAATATGGAAGTTGGGATAAAGGAGAATGTGCAGTTAAGACATACCCTTATGAGCCTGTACTTGGGCTCGTACTTCTTTGCATTGTCAACTGTATCATAAATCAACCCAAATCCAGTGGATTTCCCACCACCAAAATGGGTCCTAAATTTGAACACAAAGATTGTATTGGGGTCCTTCACCTCATACAAATTTGCCAGCTTCTCCTTCAGTTCTGCCTTCATAACAGAACAGGTGCAAGATAAAGAACAAAACCAGGTGCATCAGTCACTCAAAAGTCAACTTTTATAATAAAAAAATGGCCACTGCAAATAACCTTAAAAAACTCAAGGTGTAAGTTATGTTATTCCTACATAAGAACTATCTCACAGTTAAGTGCCCAATACAGCCCCATTATGACAATAATGGTAAATTGTTCCAAGTCCTCATGTAATATGCAAATATTTTTTCAAAAACCATGGATGAAAAAGATAATGCTCAGAAAAATAAAGCACAAAAAACTTCAAAAAGAAACACGAGACTGAGGATATACCTTAGAAACATTGGCTCTACCAGGATGAAGAACATCAATGATCTGCGTTAATCAAAAGAGAAGAATTAAAACCAAAAACACTTGAAGACCTTACTTAAAAAAGAAAACAAATACAATGGAATACACATTTTCATTGAACTATAACCTATGCAAACACAGATATTAGTAGGTAATGCTCTAACAGGGTTCATTTGACACCAAAGCATAATTGTTCTACAATAACCACTAATGCCAGGGTCAATAAACACGTTACAATATCTCATTTTACCAGCCAATAAAAACTCCTAAGACAATAATTTGAAACCAAAAGGATACATGAGCTCAGAGATCTTGGAGGAAAGTAACATCAAATGGATTCCTTGAAACCCATCAAGAGTAGCAAATATTTTGTCACATCACTGGCCCCTACTATTTTGTCCAACTCTGAATTCATACACAAACATTAATCACTAACGTAAATTAAAAAGAAACTGAACTTCCCTAATCTAAAACACGCTTTATTTCTATTGAAGCAAAACAAAACCAAGACTATTCACATTAACTAGTAAAAACCCACAAACAATATTCTGTATGTCCATTTAAGAGCCGCGATCCATTCAAGTACCAACAATTTATTCCAAATACAACAAACAATAACACTAACACTTCCAGGAACAAACATTCATAAACAACCATCTCAAAAATTCTAAACTTTCTTCCTTACAGTTCAAGATCTAAAGGACCTAGTAGAACAAAATCAAAAACTAAAAAAAATTTCTTTACTAAACCCTCGTTTGGGCACCTAGAAAATGAAGAAAAAAGAGAGAATGCGAGGGTCAAAGCTTACAAATTGCTTCCTTGAAAGGAGACGATTTGTCATGAACTTCCTGGTACGAATGGTAACTGCTTTGTCTGCCATGATTTCAATCAAAACCCTGGATTTTGTTTTTGGATTATGGAGGCGGAAAGCTAGAGACTGGTGAATAGCTGCTGCAGCTCAAGGAGGTAGCGATGGAGGACCAAAACCCTGGCTTTTATAGTGTGGTGTTTATAGGGTTATTTTTTGGATTCAGTGATTGAATCGTGCCCTAAGGAAATTAATTGGGCTTTATAGGCCTTCTAAAGGTTTTGGGCTAAATCAATTTCGTTTGAAGGCTTTGAAAATATAGGCCCATTGAGTAGAGAAGTGGCAAAACCCTGGTTTTTATAGTGTGGTTTTTACAGGGTTATTTTTTGGATTCAGTGATTGAATCGTGCCCTATAGAGATTCATTGGGCTTTATAGGCCATTTAAAGCTTTAGGGCTAAATCGATTTCTTTTAAAGGCTTTTGAAAATCTAGGCCCATTTAGTAGAGAATACTTATGAGAACTTGGCCCAGAATGGCACCCACGAACACTACTAAGCACTTACGGAAGTTTAGTAGACGCCACCATTAAAGAATGATTTTCCATAGAGTTTCGTTATTATTTTGAAATAAAAGAAATGAAGATATAGGAGAAAAGATATTAAGAGTGTCAGAGACAACATTATATATATATATATAAAACATAAATTGATTATCTCTATATCCTATTTAGTTATTATAGATAATACATAATAAAATATAAAAAAATTATTTTACCCTTAAATGTTTTACCGACAAACTTAATAAAAAATATTTAGATTTTTTTTTAGTTTATATTAAGTACTGAAATTAATAATATTATAATCCTTAATTATAAAATCCAAACTGGCTTAACAAGTTAATTTGAAATCCAACCAGTTTAAGGTATGAACCGATCTAAGTTTAAGAAAAAAATAAATGAATGATTGACCTTACTTAACCTGATAAAAAACTCTGGTCATTTCAAGATAAAACACGATTGCTTTGATTTTTTTTAAATATTAAATTATCTCTATTAGCTTATAATCCGAGTCTTATTTCGGATCGAATTCTAAGTTTTTCACGTTAGAATTGAGCCACCAAAAGATTTCTCTATCCTAACGGCTGATCATACATGGTTGAAACATGAAAATAAGGTTTAGAATTAAAATGAAAAGGCTAAAAGAAGATGGACCAATTATGAAAACATTTAAATTATAGGTACCAAATTACAATTTTAGGCACCTTTCGTGGTGAAGTCCTTTTTTTTTCCCTGAAGTCTGTCGCCATCTGACATACCCACCTAGTTTTTGAAGAAGGGGTTAGAACGCCTAGGATTGTTTAGTATATGACATGATGTGGAAGATGAATTGCATTCTTTGATTAATGAAAGAAAAATGTTAGAGATTACTGTATTACAAGATTGGGTCAAAGGGGACTCTAAGAGTTTGTGTTAAGAGTAAAGTGCCTGTTAGTTAGTTATGATTGCTTTGGTTTAATATGCAGAGTTCAACTAGTGAGCAAAAAGCTTGTAAATTATTTTTTCAATCTTTTTCTTTTTAGTGAAGGAACTTTCTTGCACACATTATAGATTAATTAGTGGATATGGCCTTCTTTTATTAACCCAAGATTATACCATGACAGGCATAAGTCGTAAACTTTAAGGAACACATATGTTTAGTTAATGACTTCACAGATAATCTTAGAAAATCATCATGCTCTGAAATATTATAGTGATTAGAGAGCTGTGGAATGTAAGCAGTGCCTTGTAGACCATTAAAACTAGACAATGCTAGAATCATAACTCCAAATAGTTTGGAAAGAACGCTATAGGGCACCCTTTTCTATTCTTTTGAGGTTATTCTGTAGAAACGAAGGTATTATCTGGACAAGGGTGATGAATCACTGCCCGGAGATGGGGGGGAAGTTGTATTTAATTTCTAATTGTAGTCGGTATCACGAGGGTGCTTTTGAGTCTAGTGGAATAATTTTTTGGAATATTGGCCTGTGAAGTTTAGCCACAAGGACAAGTGTTGGTTTGCAAAGCTGAAAGAATACCTCTAGGTTTGTCACAGAATGTTGGGAATAGAGCTTTCTGAACCTTTGCTGGGGCAGTGGCAATTACACATGAGATTATAGTTGACTCTGAAATTCTTTTGTTTCTCTGAGACCTGAAGGGCTACACCTTTGAACCTTTTTAGAGCTCTTGTTGCCTGGTCTCTGAGTTTTTTATGATGTATAGGGTTTTTTCTTCATATTTTCATTTTCTCAAAGGGTTGCGTGCTTTAACAAAATGATCAAAATTGTGGTTTAATCTCTTTTCTTGATTCTAGAACACACGGGATTGGTTTCGTGGTCGGCGTTATGGCCAAGCCTTGAGGCATTTTTTATATGCTTTCGGCAGAAGAAGCACACATGCAGTCAAGACTAGAAGATCTTGCTTTATTATTTTTTGAATATGTTTCATTTCCCTTTGAGCATATCCATCTCAATAATAATTTCGTGAACGTCAATGAAACTCTGTTGTTAATTACCCTTGAGAACATGCTATATCATCTCATCATGTAAATCTGTTAACATATACGTTAGTTTTACGTACTTTTGTTTTGGTTACAGAGACCTCACTAGCTCTGCTTTGATTATTCATCTGCAAGTATACAGCCATTTCCTAGAACTTTATCTAGTTTTTCATATATCTTTGCATGTTCTGTTGGATTTAGGATATTTTTTGTGTAATTTTTGTTGAGGCTGTCTTCTTCCCGCTTTTACATTTCAAACCTGATTGATATGTATATATCAGGACTGATGGATAGATGCAGATGCACTCTGCTTTCTTATCAGGTGGATGTGAAGCGAAGCATGGAGGATGGTGAAAAACGTTTCAACCAACTTTCCATGGGAAATTTGATGACACTTGTCAATTTGAACAGCATAAAAAGGCAAAGCACAACAAGCAAGAGATCTAATGGATTTGGCAATGAGTATATAGTGGTAAGATCACTTCTCTAAAGTTTCAATATTTTAGATCTCATATTTAAGTTCTGGATTGGAAGACTTTTTGCACTGTGGTATTGTAAATTTTGCGTGTCATTCTTCCACTTCAGGCAGTGCAGTTTAAATATATTGTCATGCAGGCAGTTGAGGTGTTGTGGACACCTCAGAATGAAAATGACATGCTGTCAGAGAGGGAACTGCGTGAAGATTACCCACTTTTGAGGTCTCTGTAAGAGTTTATATCAGAGACTTGTGTTTTGCGTTGGAGATGTGGAATTACTTTGCAAATTAGGTGTAAATTTATGTAGAACAAGCCCACTGTATACAGAGTGTACTTGCCTGGTATTGAGCAGATGTTCCTGTACTGAATTTTCGAGCTTATCAAGAGATAGATTGTGTATCTACTGAAACAGATCAGAATTCTTTCATCAGCAGTACAGCAAGTATGATACATTCTAACAAATCCAAAAAACAAGAGTCTACGAGTCTATGGAGGTTCGGAATGCAGCTCTAATAGAAATATTGATGTCCCTTGTGATCCTTGACTGGACAATGTGAATAGCTGAAAAATGCTTCGCAAACTTTACGGTCAATCGAGGATGGCAGCAGATAGCAATAATGCATCTCATTTATACTTAGCAACTGCCAGTTCTAAACAGTTACCTTTGTTAATTCTTGGCATTCCTCTTTGGCATTTTTTAATTTATGTTCTGCTTTGCCAGGCTGCTATGTCAGTGCTTGTTTCTATTTTAATAGTCTCATGTAACCACTAAATCAAGGCATCTCCATTTCAGGAGTCCCCGAAGCTTCAAGTAATCTTTAGAATATATTCTGCTGTGATTTCACTATATTAATCCCTGATTATAGTATCGAGCTGGCTCCATCTTTCTACATTACACCTAATCAAGTTGACTAGGTATAAAATACGATAGAAGGCTGTGGATAGTTTGAATCGTTCCTGTTAGATGCTGATAGATTAATTTACCCTTCCTGAACTCTTAAAGGGTTAGACGGATAGATTATGAGGCAATGGATAGGGATGGCCATTGCACAGCATGATCAAGGCCAGAGGTAGATAGCTCATTTGAGCTTCTTTCTTTTGTAGATCATGACTAACTTGATCTCCCTAGTAAGGTTCTTGATAGTGTACAGTGTTCTTTCTGTACGTGGGTTTTATACATTGACCTTCCCTCCACAATACCTTGCATCGTTTTCCATCAGGGTGAAAGTTCAAGCAGATTTAAAATTTTTGGTTATGGAGGATACACACAATGTGTTTCAATTAGTTTCCATTCATAGTATTTCTTTTTGGTGGTCCTACTCGAGGCCATAGCATTTTGGAGCCAAATTTTAATATCTTCTACTTTTCTAGCTAAAACCCTAATTTCCGTGGAGTATCAGAGTTCTTCACGAGGGGTTCTACCTATTTGATAATGAGGAGTTGATCTAAACTTTACAAGTGTTGTCGTTATCACCAGACGTGGACTTTGGCCTAACATTCACCACTGTCATGCATGATGGGAACTACCTGCAATAAAGGAGTTCAAATGGCTTGGTTTTTGCTTTATGATGTCATGGTAGGAACATGGACATTAGTGGTAAGGTTTCTAGTTGAATATCTCATCCCAATTTCCTTTCCTGTTGGGAATTTCATTCACCGGGGTGTTTTTGGTCTGGATTTCTAGAATTGTCAACGAAAAGTGTTACGCTTTTTAACTGATCAATACCTTGAATTCAGTTGACCAGGGCAAGACTAAGTGGAGCTTGGAGCTTTTTCTTTATTCTAGGCAAGCTCCTTTGGTGCATGAGCCTTGCTAGAAATCCCACTCTTGTCTGATCAAGTTAAGATTGTACTCTACTCGATCGTAAATCTCAATACAATCAAACCTTCTTGATAAAGTTATCATAAACACTGACTGATTTACAGCGTTTGCGGTCAAGAAAATGTCAGGATTTAAAGGTATTGTAGAATAATATAAATTATATCCTGAGATCTCACCTAACAGCTTAAGTTATTAGGTTGAGATGATTCTTAAACTATTAGGTAAAGTCCCAGGATATGATTTATATTATTCTCCAACAGACACCCCATCAATTCTCGTTGAATTCTGCTGTTAATCTGATGGATGAAATGTTCAATCATCAATTCCAACGTCAAAACTTGTCACTTACGCATTTCAACCAGATTGCAATGGAAACTGAGTTCTGAAACTCTTATGCTGCCACAGAACTGTAATATGTAGAATCCTCTGATTTTTTTTGGTGGATATTTCATGTGGTAGGTAATTGGTTGTTAAACTGTGAGTTTAGCATGTAGATGCTTTTGTCTTTTGTGTCTTTGCCGCAGCATCCACATCTTTTGTAAGTGCGAGATCATGCCCACAGTACAGCAGAAATATCTCCCAGCTCCCACTCTATCACCAATCCTCAATGTCCAATCTACAACAAAGGGCGTGTGTGCCTACTTTCCAGAAAGACCAAGATATCATATATATACATAGCTGTTCTGAGTGGAATATTTGCTTTTTCAAGCTTTCTTCCATTTTTGAATTTGACATGGGAGTGGTGATTGGCGATGAATCTGTCAAACCATGCCTCTTGATAAAGTTGCTTCCTGTTGAGGAATATGCTTATCCAGTAGGTGTATGAATCGCCACTATCTTTCTTTAATAAAGGAAATAACTTTCTATAGGATTCACATGTTTCCATTTGTCCTATATATCCTGCTGTGGGCAATGATCGACTGTTATCACAAAATTATGACAAAAGCATACTTCAGAGAGTTTTTCCAGTGTTCTCACAGCAAGAAAATATTTCTCAAATTAGCATAGTTACCCCTAATCATCGTTAATAACATCCTTAATCATCATTATCTTCGTCATCATCGCATCATTGATATGAGAAAATTAACCAACGGGTGAAAAAGCTTCTCAATCATTGAATGTTTTTTTTTTTTCCCAAGCTATTGAGCCACCACTCCATATTCATTCAATTGCTTTCTATCACATATATATACATGCAATGATTCATTAATAGCCTTAATGGCAATGCCTATCCTTTGTGACTGATCACCTAATAAATCTCTACACTTTACAAAGACAGTCACCCCTTTAATCATCGTGAAGCAGGCGTAATTTGGCATGGCATGCTTGTTGTGAATCTTTTGTGTTTAGCTAGCTTCATGTTGGTTTTATTTTATTTTATTTTTGTTTATTTATATATATATATTTGATTATTTTATTGGTTGCTTACAATTCAAAGAAAGAATAAAGAAAAGAAGACGTACCTTCACAATTCTAGTCAAATTTAATTTGGTAGTGGTCAATTTTTGAATGAATTAAAGAATTTTGTGAACTTTTTTTTTAATTTAATAAAAAATATTTTGTCAAAAACAAAAGTATAATAATGAAAAGAATGGAAAAGGTGTTAAGAAATCAAACCAAAATAAAATGAGTACCTTCTCTGGTACTTACTTGGAAGCAATATAATATTTATCCTATTATTTTTACAGCTCAACTAATTGATTCATTATTATAATATTAAAATTATTAATTATTTTTTATATTAATACATTAAAATTATTCGAAAATATCTAAAAAAAATCATTTGCCATAGGTGACCATATATTATTAATTGAATGATATTGCTCATGTGGGAGACCCATGCTGTATCTTCATCAGCATGGATGAAATGATCTATCTATATTCTATAATGCTTTAGTGGGCCATCTTCTCTTTGAAAAAACCTCTCTATGATTGCCCTAAACTGCGGGCTCCGCCGGTAGCTGGCCATCCAGGGCTCTTCGGAAAACCTCATATATATATATATATATATTAATACATCAAAATTATCCTAAAGCACCAAGAAAATCAATGTAATATATTTTTATGCTAAATACATCTCTGAAACGTCCTCAAACACAGATTTAACTGCAATGCAAAACAGTTTCGAGAAGATGTCCTGTTCTTGGTAAATTTAGTATGAATTGAAGACGCAAAAAGGACACCAATTCAATCATGTAGGATCTTACACAATCGGTTGGTCCTACAAACTTCAATGATCGTATCCCCTCCTCTTGATAGCAAATAATGCCCACCCTTTTTGGTAGTTCAAGTGTAAATGCTCCAATGGATGTCATCAAGTCATCACTGCACTTCAACACCCTTTAAACCCCTACGTAATTACATTTTTCATCATGCAATCATGGACTCCGTCACATTGTTTGGTAGCTGGCACTATCCAGGCCAAATGGATAATGTAAATGGTCTCTCGATAACTCATTACACTTTGATTAATTTTACAAGCCTCAGGATTTTACATCTCAACTCTTTATATGATTTGTTTGTCTTTGTTTTGTGTGATGAAGACAGTCTAGAGGCAGGCAGGCAGGCACTGTGTGGATGGACATTAATATTGCTAGGCCAAAAAAGGGTGGATTTATTCACAATAGTGCTTCTATAATGTGTATAAGAATATAAAAGAATGGATGTCTCAAAATATTATACATCGACAGCATCAACTGGTAAGGATGTTGTCCTATGGAGCGAGTGTGGGAGCAATGGCCCGGTGCAGAGATTCTTGGCATTGACCATATCTTTCGCTCTTGGGGATTGATTCATTACCTTGTGATTCCAGGGCCTTTGAGTCTCCGAAAGGGCGCTGGCATGAGTATGCAAACTATGACTAATCTGCTTAGCAAGGGATTTCAAGAGATCTCCATTGCTGCCTTCTTGAAATGAATTCAACATTGAAGTTGAAGAAACCACATTACCTGTTTTCTCTTCCCCGTTCCTAGAAGTCGAAGGTTTCACTGCAAGTCCTAATCGTTCAGCTCTAAGTTTCCTCAATTCCATTTGGTGTTTCGCTTTAAGCCATCTCAAGTCTTGCTGGATTTCATTCTCATTACTGTCCGCAAGGTCATTGTACAATGAAGTCAGTCTGCTAAGAGAACCGGAACCTGTGAAGTGCTGAAATGACTTTCCTCCAGGAATTCCATTTTCCATCTTGGTATCTTTTGTATCCTTTTCTGGGATTGACTGATCAAAATTTTCATACTCTTCATCCGACTGACTTTTTCCCGAGCCTATTGGAGTAAGTTGCCGGCTTTCTTGTTGACCCCAAATTTCCTGATAGTGCAAGTAGTCCGGTTGGTTGAGTATGTTTGGCGCCCCTTCTGTAATATGATGCTCAGATTCATCCACTTCAAAAATGATCTCTCCAAACCTTCCATGCATTGAAGCACATCCATGGCTACAACATGGATTATTTGACAAAAAATCCATGAATGAACCATTAGAGGTGCAGGTGGAAGCACAATTGTGACAGAGAGTTTGATTTGCAAAGCAGGGTGTCTCCTCTATGCCTGGTCCTGGCCTCCATTCAGGTACCAAGGAAGCAATCTCCCCATCAATCATATCTGCTATTTTAGTCACATCTTGATCGGTGATATCAAGCTCGGCAACCATTTCAGTTGCCACGCTCAATGCTGTGTCATTTTCAATGTCGAAAGGGAAATATATGTTTCGTATACGACCTGCAAAGAGATATAATTCAAGTGATTGCTAATATGGACATTTACCTGTACAGAAAAGATAAACAAAAGGAAAGAAAACAATTCACTAACCTTCTTTATCTGCAATTCGGAGTCTTAAGAAGATGCCACCATCATCACCCCTCTTTCCTTTTATACTTATGTCAACATTTGCAGGATGTTCATCATGATACTCAAAAAGTTCAATTCCACTCAGTTCGGCCTCAACTGGATGATATTCCCATTCATTCTGAGCCTCACAGTCATAACCATTCAAGTATCCACTACTGTAGGAATTATTATTGTCATGATGCTCAAGATAAGGTGGCCTAATTAGGGATCCTAAGCCATCAACTTCAATCCCATGGTCCAACAGTCTCAAATCGGATTCACAACCATCAATTTGGAGGAAAGGGTCATTCAACAACTCCCTTGCAGATAGCCTAAGTGACACAGTGGCCAAACATTTCTCAACAAATTGTCGTACTTCTGGATCCTTTACTTTGTACAAAGCATCTGGTTTTTTCCCCTGAAGTAATAAAGCATGTAAGTGAATACATCATGTTTTGAGGGGGGAGGAAGGCAGAAGGGGGTCTTACAGAGATAACTTTCTTGTAGATTTGAACAGGATGAGTGCATTCACTATAGGGATATTCAAAAGTGACCATCTCCAAGATGCACATACCAAACGAATAAATATCAACCAATTCGTTGTATGCCTCTTCATACACTTCTGGAGCCATAAACTCAGGTGTCCCTGAAGAAAGGAGAGCCCCACAGAAAAGAAGAATAAACCAAAGTTTAATTATTATCAATATAAATCACAGAGATCCTAGTACCACCTGAGAACTAGACTCTTCTGTTATAAGTCTCAACTGATTCTAATGCTCTGGTTATAGTGACCAAACAAAGAGAATTCATGAGACTGTTAATTAAACCTACCAACACAATGAGCAGCATGAGATTTTCGAAGAATTGCCGCAAGGCCAAGATCTCCAATCTTCACCTCTCCTTGGTTCCCATTCACAAAAATATTATCACACTTTAGATCTCTGTGGATCACAGGAGGGTCATGGCTATGGAGATAAAGAAGCCCTCTCAAGATCTGCCTACACCAATGCTTCACAGCTCGAATGTTTACTCTCTTGTGCTTTAGTCTATACCTATCGAAGACGAAAAAAAGTAAAGAGACCTACTTATACGATGATGAACAATACAAAAGACCCACAAGGCATAATCAACAGAAAAGCAAAGAATGGGTCATGAAATCATTATGTTTTGACAAATTCTTACTGTCTCAAAGTCCCAGAAGTGAACATTTCCGTAACAAAGTTGATGTTCCTATTTGCAGTATCAACCCAAGAAGTGTAAAACTTCATTATGTTCTTATGCTTCAATGTCTTAAGGAGATGAATCTCACAGTAGAGTCTTTCAAGATCTTCAGGACTTTGTAAGAAATCATATAGCTTGACCTGGTTCCAAGCAACTTCAATCCCTTCGTACTCATCAAATGCTCTATAACTGCCACAATCAAGAAACTAACCGTTACCAAAAAT
>Ga0325411_1004386_pt1 | contig 15826 bp, 11 predicted proteins | sample PopdelMetagenome_13_FD_206181 | JGI IMG/M metagenome (GOLD analysis project Ga0325411, IMG submission 206181) | Populus deltoides microbial communities from Bellville, Georgia, United States - Xylem-PdIQD-R4 | ecosystem: Host-associated > Plants > Phyllosphere > Stem > Wood/Secondary xylem... | reverse complement strand
CCCTAAACCCTAAACCCTAAACACTAAACCCCAAACCCCAAACCCCAAACCCCAAACCCCAAACCCCAAACCCCAAACCCCAAACCCCAAACCCCAAACCCGAAACCCCAAACCCTAAACCCTAAAACCCTAAACCCCAAACCCTAAACCCCAAACCCTAAACCCCAAACCCTAAACCCCAAACCCTAAACCCCTAACCCTAAACCCCTAACCCTAAACCCCTAACCCTAACCCTAACCCCTAACCCGAAACCCAAACCCTAAACCCTAAACCCTAAACCCTAAACCCGAAACCCGAAACCCGAAACCCGAAACCCGAAACCCTAAACCCTAAACCCTAAACCCTAAACCCTAAACCCTAAACTTTTTTTTTGAAAAGTTAAGATGTATATAAATAAAAGATAAAATTCGCTACATAAATACGAGGGGCATACCCCAAGAGATATTACATAGCGAAGAGAAAATGAATTTTAGCTGCGGCTTTACAATAGAGAAATGATAAGTAAAGTAAAGAAAAGAAGAAAATTATGCATGGCCTCTGCGTGAACAATGGCGGCCATGCATAATGTAATTAATTTCTGTCCGAGTAAACAAGAAGAGAAAAAACAATGCATCTCTACGTGAATAGTGGCGATGTAATTATTTTTCTCTTCGGTTTGCATAAAAGTGGCGTGAACAGGTGCTTTGTTCGCTGAATCATGGAGGGAAGCCTGGCTGCTGCTGATTACCAGTAAGATGAGTACCCCAGCTATCACAGATGTTGGGCGGGATGTGACTGCTAAACTCCATGGAGGCTATCTGCAGACGAACCTGTTGAAGAACTTCCTCAGCCAGATTAGAAGCGGATTGAAACTTGTTGTTGAACACTCTGTTATTGCGCTCATACCACAGTTGATATACTGTTGTGGAGAGCAATAACCGTGCTATAATGTGTTGAATGTTTGTTTTGTTGCAGTAGTGTGCAGCAGCCCATTGTAAAAGATTCTGCCAAGTGATGCATGGCCAGTGAATGCTGGCTTTAGTATTGACACTGTGCCACACAGTCTTAGTAAATTGGCATTCAAAAAATAGATGCTGATGAGTTTCTGTGTAAAGATTGCATAGAATGCATGCAGCATTTTGTATAATGCCAGCTGAGTGAAGGCGGTCCATTGTGCGCAACCTACCGAGACCTGCAAGCCATAATATGAAAGATTGGCGGGGTATGTGACCTTTGAACCATAGAAGATGATGCATGGTGTTAACTGGTCTCTTGTCACGGAGAAGTTCCCATGCTGATTGTATGCTAAAGTGCCCTGAGGCATGGCCAGTCCATATATATTGGTCAGCAGAGAATGGAGCTGGATGGAATAAAATTGAATCCCAGCTTGCTTGCAGCGTGGGCGTGGTTGATGGAAAGTTCCATTGGCCGTCTGTTATGATGTCTGCAACCCGTGCATTCCAAGGCAAACCTGTAGAAGTAAGAGTTCGAATGGAGAAAGAGTCTATCATTCTCTTACCATTCGGAAGCCAGTAGTCATACCATAATGAAGTTGTGGAACCATTGCCAATGTGTGTAATAAACCATCCTCTGCACCATTCGCGGCTCTGCAAAATTTTTCTCCAAGACCAGGTGGGATTGGATGGGATGTTTATTTGCCAGAATGGTCTCCCCCGCAAGAGAATTGCATGAATCCAAGTTGTCCAAATAGAAGTTGTATCTGTTAGAAGATGCCATATGTGTTTAAGATTTGCTGCTTGGTTCCATGTTTTCAATCTTTTTACCCCTAAACCTCCTTCATGCAGCGGGTAACATATTGAATGCCAAGCCACTTTTGCTCCTGTAGAAGTAAGAGATGTTCCTCTCCATAAGAAAGCTGCCAGGATGCTTTCTAGTTTTTTGATGGTTTCACCGGGAAGCATGAAGATGGATGACCAGTAGACTTGGATGGAGAAGAGGACTGATTTGATGAGTTGTAATCTGCCAGCATATGTGAGAGATGAAGATGTCCATAGTTGTATTCTCGCTGTGATTCTCTCCACTAATGGTATGCAATCTGCATGAGATAAGCGAGAGGAGAGAAGAGGGACTCCTAAATACCGCACTGGAAGTGTTTTTTCCGGGATGCCTAGTTGAGTGCTGAATGTGCTTCGTAGGCTTCCATCAATTCCTGACAAATAAAGTGAGCTTTTGGTAAGGTTGATGGTGAGGCCGGATAGTGTAGAGAATCTGTCCAGGCTAGACTTCAGCAACATGATTGAGTCAATATCAGCATGACAGAAAAGCATTAAATCATCTGCAAAACAAAGATGTGTTATATTGGTTGGCTTGCACCGCCAATGGTGAATAAATTCACTGTGTTGGATCGTTTGCCTGATGATACCCCCCAAGCCTTCCATAACTAATACAAAAAGATAGGGCGAGAGTGGATCACCCTGACGGATACCTCGAGTTCCTTTGAAGAAGCCATGTAATTCACCATTGATAGTTATGGTGTAGTGAACGGTGGTAATACAAGTAGTTATCAAACTGATCATGCACTGTGGGAGGCCTATAGCATGGAGTCCAGCAATAATGAAATCCAAGCTGACAGTGTCAAAAGCCTTCCTCAAATCAATTTTTAATGCACATCTAGCTGGCCCTGTATTGAGATGATAATTGTGCATGAGCTCTTGCGTAAGGAGAATTGCATCTGATATATTGCGCCCAGGAAGAAAAGCAGATTGAGCAGGGTCTATTACATCTAAAAGAGCTGCCTTTAACCGGATGACAAGTAACTTGGAAATGCATTTATAGATAACATTGCAGCAGGATATTGGTCTGAAATCGCTCAAGCTTGTTGGGAGTTCCTTTTTCGGCACCAGTGCAACTCTTGTTGCATTTACACACCGAGGCAAAGAATTTTCTGAGAAAAAATACCTTATGGCAGCAATGAAATCTACCTTGATGATGTCCCAGCTTTTCTTGTAGAACAGTGCATTATATCCGTCCGGGCCTGGAGCTTTAGAATCAGAGATGGAGAAAAGAGCTGCCTTGATATCATCATCTGTGATCTGTAGTAGGGCTGCAGCTTTAGATTCCTCAGTGATAGCATTAGGGTAGAGATCATGGACCTCTGCATTCATTATGGGGTGTGGGGCAGTGAGAAGATTCTCAAAATAAGCTGATGCCAACTTCCCTAGTTCCTGTTGTTCGTGAATCACATTACCGTCTTCATCCTGCAAGCTATGGATCCTGTTCCTTACCTGTCGATGCAATAAAGATTTGTGAAAGAATGAAGTATTCCGATCTCCAAGTTGCAACCATTGTATCCTGGATTTTTGCTTGTAGTAGGATTCTTCATCTCTGCACAGTTGCATGTATTGTGTAGCAAGTGTGCGTTCAGTGAGACGTGCAGTCTCTAAAGTTGGATGTTGATCAAGTAGAAACTGTGCTGCTTCCCACAATGCTTTGGCTTGACTAACTCTGTCTGTGATATTGTTTGTATGCTGCTTGTGAAGCTGCCGCAGATCAGTCTTTAGGCGTCGCAGCTTGGTTGTGAATTGGAACATAGGATTTCCACTTACAGGAGTGTGCCAGGATGATGCAACAGTAGGGAGAAAATCATTTTGGTCAGCCCAGATGTTCAAGAATTTGAATGGTGACTGCTGATGGTTATGGAGACTCAGAAGGCTTAAAATTAGAGGACTATGATCCGAAATACTCCTAGGCTGTACTGTTGAATGAGTTGCAGGCCATGTGGAAAACAGACAAGGATTGCCAAAGATCCAGTCTAACTTTTTTTGTATTGTGTTGCTGCCATGTTGACCATTGTGCCATGTGAATTTGAGTCCTGTATATGGGACTTGCAGTAAGGCTGAGTGACTTATACAAGTGTTAAAGTCATTCTGATATCTTGGCCAATGAGTGTCCCCCTCTGAACGGTCTCCCACTTACATGATGGCATTGAAATCTCCCAATAACAGCCAAGGGGTGCAAGTGTTGATGGAACTTTCCTGTAATATGTATCTCCAAAGAGATTGTCTCTCAGCTGGTGTGTTATGGCCATACACAAATGTAAGGCGGATAGGGGTAGGGTTATTTGGTAAGGTAGCTTCACATGTTAACCATTGTGATGCTGAATGAAGGTAAGTGAGGTGGAGTTTGTGTGTGTTCCAGCCAACAAGAATGCGGCATGTGGTAGAGGAAGTGATATTGGAATGATATTTCCAGTGAGATGGAGAGAGTTTGGTTGTAATGGAGTGGAGATTGGCAGGACCAACCTTTGTTTCCAAAAGACAAAAAATATCTAAATTGTTTTTGTGCGTCCAGGCAAGGACATTTTTTTGTTTTTGGGAGCCATTGAGACCCCATATGTTCCATGTGCCAACTATGAACATTTATTCAAAGGGTTATGTAATCAAAAGGGGAAAAAAAAACTAGTGGCCCCGGGCCTCCTTCTTTTTCCTGCCCCCTTTTTTTTTTTTCCTTGTAGTGGTAGGAGATGGAATTGGGGACTGCAGTGGGTCTGCATTAGGAGGGATACCAGAGATCGAAGCCTCAGTTGATGTGTCTTGACCAGCAAGGGAGGACTCACTAGTGCTTCGTAGAGAATCCATCTTACTTTCAAAACAAATATGTGCATGCAGGGTATTAAGATGATGATGCTGAATGCCAAGATGTTCATTACCAGAGTCTTGGCTGGAATCACAATCCTCCATATCTGTTGGAGCTACTAGTGCTGTGTTAGGCTGTGGTAATGGTTTGGCATGTGAGTGATGGGTAGGGGAAGGTGTTTGTGCTGCTGGTAATGGGTTCTTGGGTGAGGGTGGATTGCAGTAAGGAAGGGTAGTGGGATCAATGTTATGTGGGCTAGGCTCTAGTTGTGGTTCAGAGGGAGGTGCTGGTTGAGGTGGTATGAAGGCTGTGGCCTAAACCCTAAACCCTAAACCCTAAAACCCTAAGCCCTAAGCCCTAAGCCCTAAGCCCTAAGCCCTAAGCCCTAAGCCCTGGACCCTGGACCCTGGACCCTGGACCCTGGACCCGAACCCCGAACCCCGAACCCCGAACCTCGAACCCTGAACCCCGAACCTCGAACCCTGAACCCTCAAACCCTAAAACCCTAAACCCAAAACCCAAAACCCAAAACCCTAAAACCCTAGACCCCTACACCCTAGACCCTAAAACCCTAGACCCCTAAACCCTAAATCCTAACCCCTTAACCCTAAACCCTAAAACTCTAAACCGTAAAACCCTAAACCCTAAATCCCCTTAAAACCCTAAACCCTAAACCCTCAACCCTAAAACCCTAAACCCGAAACCCCAAACCCTAAAACCTCAACCCTAAATCCATGAATCCTGAAAACCCTCAAACCTAAACCCTAAAACCTTAAACCTCTTAAAAACCTTAAACCCTAACCTTAAAACCCCAAACCCTAAACCTCCAAACCCCAAAACCCTAAACCTTAAAACCTGAAAACCCAAAACCCGAAAACTATAAACACCCTGAACCCCTTAAAAACCCAAAATCCTAAAACCTAATTTCTAAACTCTAAAAAACCCTAAACTCTAAATGCTAGATCCTGAGCTCTAAACCCTGAAACTTTTGCCCATAAACCCTAAACTCTAAGTTCTAAAATTCTAAAATCTTAAATTCTAAACTCAAAACTTTAAAACCTGAAATTCTTATCGAGAAACTTTAAATTTTTTATTTTGTTTATTTTGGTGTTTTAAAAGTGTTTTTAAAAAAATTAATTAAAAATTTTTAAAAATTTTATATTGTTTTAATATTTTGATGTTGAATAAAAAATATTATTTAAATATATTTATAATGAAAATTGGTTTTTTCAAGAAAGAGAATGAAGAACTTTTGAAAGGGTTTAAGTTTTAGTAATCACTAAAAAGAAAAGGGTTTTCGTTCAATCTTTGCCCGATGATTGGTATTAGGGTCGCCATGCCCCCATTTGGTGAATCTGAAATTGAGGAAAGAAGAAGTGGAGAAGTTTTGTAGAGCTGAGTAGAAATAGAAAAGGAAAGGATGGAGAAGTTGAAATGTTTAGTTCCAGAGAGTATAAAGCGGATGGTGGGAGAAAGCAGTGATGAAGATCTTGCGTCCACGTCTTCTACTCTACTTCACTGCCTCTTTAACTTGCCCTAGTTTCAACAAGTAACTAACAAATCAATTCGCTTATTTACTTCGCACTTAATTAATATTGTATCTTCTTCAATTAATTTAATAAAAAAATGTAATTTAATTTTGTTGTTCGTAGATGATTGATGATTTGGCGGATTCAAATAACAGTCTCTGTGAAAAGAACAAGAAAGTCACTTTGGAATTGAAGCAAAAAGGAAATGAATCTTATTTAACAGCAGAGTACGCCTCTGCTTTGGAATCCTATTCCCAGGCGCTCCGTGTTGTTCCAATGGATGTTGTTGATATGGACAAAAATCTGGTTGCCACCTTATTTCTCAACCGGGCTTCTTTATTTCATGTCAGTGCAGTAAAATAACAAGCTGTTTTCATTTTTTAATATCTAAATCTAAAACTGCTACTAACTATTCCCTACTTGTTATATTTATTCAACTGATTCAATTCATATTAAAGTTTATTTTGTTTGTTTAGAAAATAGGTTTTCTTACCGAGTCTCTACGGGATTGCAAGCGCGCCATTCAAATTTCCCCAACATGTTCCAAGGCGAATATGCAACATATGCAATACTTACAGGATCACTGTGTGAATCTATTGATTATTTAGCAAAACATTTGATTCTACAACAAGTTTAAGGGGTTTGAATTTAGCTAAAAAAAATTCCTTGGGAGAAACTGCCTACTAGAGATTATTAAGTAAATTAGATTCCATTTCATGACATGTATCTCAATATTGTTCCATATTATTAGTCATGGGCAGCCAAAATCAACAAGTTTGATCACCATGCTGGTGATTTAGATTTAGGCCCGACTAATTTGCCTCAGAATATATTTTGATTTCTTCATATTTATGACAATTATTGTGGCACACTATCTGCTAACAATAAAAATATTGGGCGTATTGCTTCATCAGTCTTTTCTGTTCATGTTATACTGTATCATTACCTATTTCTTCTTTAAGGTTAATGCTTTCTTTGGAAAATCAAATTGCGTGCAAGGATTAACTTTAGGTTAGTTTTAGGGCTATCATGAGTTTTTTGAACTTATTTTAATTGATGGAAGTTTGGTTGCTCTTCTATTTCTCTTACTTTTTTGGTGTTTCTGTTGTCCAAAGCTTTAGTTCTTTGTTTATGTTTGGGTTTTGGGTTTTTTTGTTGTCTTCAACCTTGAGGTAGTGAGCACTTTGGATGAGATTGTCTGTTGATTTTATGTTAAAAACCCCTTTTCCATGTGAAGAATGTTAGTCTTCGAAATGACTATGTGCTTCCCTCCTAATTGTGGTCCTGGCTCATTATGTTTTCAGTTCCAATCCTTATATCTATTCACATGGTTTAAGAGGACTTTCTATTGTGAATGTTATGAGCTGGATGCTAGTATTCACCATCTCTGAATTTGGCTTCTTTCCTGCAGGCATGGTATAGGAGGGGCAAAGAAAATGTTGATTTAGGAAATTTTAAAGATGCTGTCAGCGACTTCAACAATGCTAAAAGTTTTGAGTTGTCATTGGATGGAAAGAGGCACATAGAAACTGAATTAAACATAATCCTAGAAAGACAGAAAAGCACAAGCAGGATGGCAGTTCAAGAGAATGAGAACTGCTTTGGACATTATGGTAAGACTTTTTAAGTTTTTCAACTAGCCATATATTTCTATCATGTAATCTGTGCTTGGTATAATTTAGGCAATGTCTTAAGTTTAATGACCTCAAGAATGAAAGACTCCTCTATCTTGAGCATATGAGGCTTTCCTTCTCTTTTCTTTATAATAGAAGTTTCAATGAAGCCCTCTCCTTAAAATGCATTCAATATAGTTGATTGTTGAGATAGATTATTGATTAATAATTTGTTTTACGTAGCTTGTTGCTTGTATCACATGGCATTGCATGCATTGGTATGTTGTTTAGCACTCCCTCAGTCCCTATATAAGTATCCTGCTTTCCTTTTTTTTGGCACTCCTAATTTAAATGTCCATATCAAAAGTCAAATTATAATAAATACCCCACTTTACTTCTTTACCCTTTATCACTATCTAAATTTACTTAGAATAAAAATTGAGATGAAAGTGGAAAAACATAATTAGGGATAGAGATGAAAAGATAAATTATTGATAAAACAAATGATTTTTTTAATGGCTTCCTTGAAAATTGTGCGTTCTTCTTTGGGACACTCAAGTCTAGACCGAGGGAGTATTTTCTTAGTGGATTCAGGCATTTTATCTTCCTTGTTTAATCAATGAGACTCCCTGGTTGATTTCAAAGGTTTGTTTTTGCTCTTTGTTTCTCTCTCCTCTAATTTCTCCTGCATGGATGGATGTATATAAAGCTTTTAGGAAATTCATATCTTAAATTGTTATGCGGATACATTTTCCTAAGAAAGGTGTTCAGGATGTCTTAGAAGTTTAACAATCCAATTCCATCTGGTCAACGATGTGCAAGTGGTGCGTGTATAAGGAGATACTTACTCATGTAAGTACTTAGACATGTTATAAATTGGGGAGGAAAGGAAAAGAAACTGCTTGAGTTGTAGTGTGAATAATTTGTTTGATTGAGAGTAGGAATTTTGCAGTACCTTTACTAAAACACATTGTTTGCTAGGGCACCTGACACATGATCAAGATATATATGCTTAAAAATTGAAGGATGGTACATGAATTAATATTTTATTCATTGCTTTCCAATCTGTACATTTTGTGCAAAATACAAAATTATTCCACGGCTTTGCATGAATGGTAGACATTCACACTTTGGGACCTCTATTTCTCTAAATCATATATCAGGTTCCAGTTTTGCTTATGAGCCTGATGCTCTCATTCCCTTCTTGAATTTACATACAGTACTTTTAGAATTTCAGTATCCCAACATGGTATTTAAATGCATTTCAGCAACTTATAAACACCAGTTTCATCTTTAATCTACTGTTTTAGATAATAATATAAATGAATTTTATTGGAAAGATAGCAAGGAATAACACGAAGAAGAATAAGATACTTTCCCAAGTTGCAAACTGAAACATCAATCTAGATAAAACTAATTTAGGTTGGTTTACTTGTGAAGATTTTACAGGAAATAGAAAATTAAAGAAAGTACATTTACTAATTGAAAATGAAAATTGGTTTCTTGGAAATATGTGTTTTCTATTTTTTCCATTTGTCTAGAAAATTGAAAAACATCATAAAGTTATTTTCCATTAGAAAAAAAATTAAGTGCCTTGTTTGGTTCACATAATATTTTTGTCCATTTCCTTTATTATTTTTTATGTAAGCTAAAGAAGGCCCTTTTTTTCTATTTTGGAAATTTTATATTTAACAAACATGTTTCATTGATTTTCCTTGGAGAAATCTTTTTAGAATAAAAAGAAAAAATGAAGATGGAAACTAAAAAAAAACATTTCTTAAAGTAAAACACAACTGTAGTAACTCCAATCCATCTGCTTATCTGTTAAAGAAGTACCTCCAAAAGCCCATGCAGCACGACACCACAGAGAAGCCAAGAAGACTATCCTATTCGACAACCTTGATGTCAAATAAGTATTAAAAATCCTTCCATTCCTCTCCATTAAATGCACCAAATAATTTCTAATAGCACAATTTTGTTCTGCTGTTGTGGTTAGTTTTGTATAGAATAAAATTTCCTGAAATAATAGATGTATGATAAGACATCTACTCACCTTCAATTGGGTGCTTTATGAAATCTGCAAACTATCTTAATAGCATGCAAATAATTTTTTGTACGAAATGATGCTTTAAAGGCCTCTTTCAAAGCCTTGTTATACAATTGCACCCTTAGGAAGTATATATCCTAACAAATTATAATGATGCATGCAAGAAAACTGCAACAAGTCCAACTAGTTTGGAATGAGGTTTGTAAGGTTCATTATCTCAACCTTACAAACCTCATTCCAGACTAGTTGGATATATATATATATATATATATATATATATATATATATATATATATATATTTTTTTCAATGCAGGTCATGCTATGCAAAAATATAAATTTAACCAGCTATATGTATATGAATGAACAAGTCATGTCATACTCACTTTCAATACTGGGTACGTATGATACCTTGTCAAAAATTAACAAGAGTGTGAATAGTTTCTCTCTCAAATTAGGTCAAAAATTCTAAATGTTACTGCTTTCAGTTGAAACAGTAACGTAATTAGTTCAAGAAAAGTATAGGAGTTATTTTTATCTGGGAAAATAAACTATGGGATGTAAATTTAGAGTTCAACTTTCTCTCTAAAACAAATTGGCCATCCAATAATCAACTGTGGAGCTTGGACCCACATAAATAGTTTTAAAATGTTTAATCCCTATTGATCGTATGTTTTGCATACATGATGCACTATATTACTGTTCAAGCTACAGTCATGTTTTTCTTACTCGTTGCACTCAAAAGCATACTGGCTTATGGAGTGGCTCAGAATGGAATGTTGCTATTTTATCATGGTTCTAGCATGAACTCTTGGTCTTTATCTATATATCTTTTTCAAGATGTAAATTCAAAATGAAGTGTAAATTAACTTTTGTCACAGATGAGCCACGCCAATTAAAACTATCACAAGTTTCAACACCAGATAAGGGAAGGGGCATGGCTTCACAATGTGACATTCCCCAAGCATCCTTGGTTCACAAGGAAGAACCTTATGCATTGGTATAGATTGATATGCTCTTTTTGTTATGAACAATGTTGGGTTAATATATCTTACTCGTTTCCACTTATTATATTTATTGGATATGTTTTCATTTTATTATTCTTAAAAAAATATATTGAGAAAGATGTACTCTGAAAATTAGGACAGGATGGATACGTGGAGAAGCACTCATGAGTGTTTTTATGTGATCATAAAAATACAATTAACGTTTAATCTATAAGAGCAGTTAAATCAGCTATGCTCAATGGTATAGAATTTTCACTAATAAAGACAAATGTTCATGAAATGAGCGTGTTTAAATGCAGGCTTGTGATGTTAGTATAAAATTGTGTTTTATAGTACTATGCAGGCTGGTGCTTGAGTGAAGATTTCACTATGATTCTAGCATGCAAGGAAGTTTGTTCATGACCATTATTTTCCATTGTTCCTCCTTTAGTGCCTTACAAGCATATAAATGTTTGGTAGATAGTATTAAAGAAGGCTAGTGAATTGAAAAACTCTTCATTTACCTAGAAGGATCTTACCAAGCTCAGTTTCCCTTGATCCATTTCTGATTTCTTTTTCAACAATCTGCACTTCATCTCTGTGAGATTTGACAAGATGCAATCTCTTTGGAAGGCAGGGGTTAAATTGATGGTTCATAAGTTGCATGTTCTTCTATTAAGGCAGGTAGGCAGTTTAAGAGCTGGATACATTTGTTTATGCTATATTAGGAGAATGGTCTTCAGTTTTGATGCTGGCTGAGAGCATCAGGGACAGGTAAGGTTGGTTAGGACTTTGTGAGAGGCTCTTATCAGATGGAGTTATGGAAAGGCATCGAAAAGAAGTTAGCAATTAAGTCTTGTAACTCTTTCTTTGTTTTTTCTGTTTGTCATTTCTTTTAAACCCATCAATTGCTTCTTGTGTATGTGGGTTGTACCCACGCAACCTCTTTAATTTTTTCTTATTTTTCTAAATATCAATATCTCTCAGTATTAGCTTTGCCGAGTTTGTGATGGTTAATTTAAACAACCATGTATTCTTATGAGCATCAAATTTGTTCATGTGGAGCTTTTAATACTTGTTAGAAATTTAATAGTTCAGTGTGTGAGCTCTCCTTTTCTAAAAAATTTGGAAGAAAAAAAGAATTAATGTACTGGACCTGTTAAACAGTTTGCAATTATCCTGCGAAATGATAATAACTTGTTCTATCTATGTGTCATGCCTTACAGTCTCTATGACTAGATTTACATGTTCTAGTTATGCTGGTTTCCAATCAACATCCTTATTATTCTGAACATGATTGATCATTTTCTATTTACATAGTTACAACTATCGACACCTCTATCAATCTTATTTCATTAAATAAAAGCCATTTGTTTTAAGGTTCCATTTCTTGTTTGAATACAGTAGTTTCAAGTTTCAACTATCAATCTCTCCATCATTCTTATTTCATTAAATGAAAGCCATTTGTTTTAGGGTTTCATTTCTTGTTTGAATGCAGACTATCATCCTTATATCTCAAATCAGGGTGAACTCTATGGCAATTGTCCGAATGAAATCTGTTGATGACCCACCAGATCAGTTCAGAAAGCTTACCTCTGTTGGAGATGCTTTAACTAGTAGTTTGGAACAGGTTAATGGCTATGCTACAACTCTCCCTTATGCCTACCAAGCTTTAACATTATCTTTTGGTAGAGAGAAAGGTCCCATTGTCCATTGACATGATTACCAATCTTATAGGTTCCCGTGGGTCAAGCTATATATAAAGCTGCCAGTTTGTTCAACCATTCTTGCTTGCCAAACATTCATGCATATTTTCTTTCGCGTACTCTGTTTATACGAACAACAGAGTATGTGTCAACAAGTTGTCCCCTGGAGTTGTCCTACGGTCCTCAGGTATCATCCCTTTTCAGCACCGACACATTTCCTTCACTCACCTTTGTTTTTGATACAAGAATATGAATGTTCTTGACTCTCAATAATTTACTTACTTGTTTAGATAACATAGAAAATCTAGATGTCCAATGCTCACATGTTGGATGCACCAACCCTGTACACATACCTGCATGCACCTACCAGACATTTTTCTTTACCTCCAACTGCCATAATTTTCTGCTACAGTTTGTGTTTTTGAAACACTTGAGCTGGTGAAGTAATTGGCATTTCAAGAGGTGAATGTGCAGTTGTGTTTTGCAGGTTGGGCAATCGGACTGTGAAGACCGCCTTAGGTATCTGGCAGATAAGTACTCATTTCGATGCCAGTGCCGTGGTTGTTCACAATTAAATCTATCTGACCTCGTTCTTAATGCCTTTTGCTGTGTTAATCATAACTGTGCCGGTGTAGTCCTGGAGAGCACCATCATAAACGGAGAAACACGCAAACTTAATAACTTTCCTAGAGCTACTGAAAAACAGAAATTTGATTCTCACTTGCAGGTATGCCTTTGTCTTCTTTATAAAACCCAGGGATAGCATCAGGTGTATCACAGACTGTTGGATTCCAGAAATTTAAATGTTTAACAGTTGCACTGGTCTTTAAGGGGCACAAATGCTCAGAAGTGAATTGTGTTAACCACGCACAGCTTCTTACTTTGAAGAAGCACCAAAAGGATAACAAACAATTGCCAGCAAAATGAAGTTGGCACAACTTTATCTGGCTGTCAGAATGTGCTCATATCCAATCTTATAATTTATGAATATCAGCTGTTCCTAGACTGCAATACATTAAAAATCATGTACTTTTTCCTGTTTTGTGACCAAATTTTCTTTTCTTAATAGGGTCACAAGCTCAATATTGTAGATATAAACGATGTGGCAAGCCTTGCTCTCAAGTTTAACAATAGCTTCCTTCATATTCATCCTGGATTTTGTTTGCATTGTGGCTCACATTGTGATCTGGACGCTTCGCGTGAAGCCATCAACAAAGCTTGGAGTTATATCAAGAGGTACATTTTTATTTCAGCCTAGCCTTTTCTTTGAATCATTTTTAACTCTATCCTACAAGGAACTTGCTCTTCAGATATTTGTAGAAATATGTAGATATGCAATTTGTTTAGTTTGGTTATGTTCATGAGAATATTCATTTGTTGACAGGTTGCAGGAAGCAATCATTTCAAAAGATATCTCAGGAACCACCCTTTTAGATGCTTCAAGGGCCCTTGGTATTTTGAGATCAACCTAGCATGCATATAACAAGAGTGTTGCAGAGGTGAGTTCCAGTTCTCTACTTCTAGGCACAACTTGATGCATTGTTGTTTCACTTCAGTGCAACTCTTTTTTACTTTATCTTTTCTCTACATTTGTTTTCCAGGGCACAACTTGATCCATGATTGTGTACTTTTTTCTGAGCAGATATTTAATCTATATATTCTCCATTGTAAATAGATATACATTTAATTGTGCAGATACTACGTTAATGTGAAACGAACACTTGAGAGCAGTACTATATCTGCAGTTAATGTGAAACGAACACTTGAGAGCAGTTCTATATCTGCATTTCATGTAGCCAGTGCAAGATGGGATTACCATCCTTTATTTCAATGTTTATCCTGTGCAGGCTGAGGACAATCTTGCACAAGCATTTTGTTTGGTTAGAGACTTCCAATCTGCTAGGGAACACTGTAAAGAATCAATCAAGGTAAACTAATTGAGATTGCTATGCTTTCAGCATTTCATAAACGTTGTCAACAGAATTATTTTTCAAATTCCCACATCTTGATTTCTAAAGAACGAGAACCAGTTTAGGCATATGTGAACAATGAACTGCATTAGTCAAATTGTAACATCCGTTATAAACGTTTTAGATGTGCATATACATTCTCATGTGTGCATATCTTAGACCAGTCGCATCAGGAAACGTCCTGTGGTCTCAAAAGAAAAATAATTTTCTCACCTTGAGTTGCACAAAATGTTAGGACAGAGACAGCAATCAGGACCCGGGATACTTCATAGGACAGCTTTCTTTTCCAATACTGAACTAATTCAATGTCCTTTAAACTGCATTTCAATTGTTTAGTGTCATTGCAATTTATTTGTTTCTAGAAATAAATTGAGGTGTGTTATTGGTTGTCATATCACATGCTACTTTGATATAATTTCTTAGAAATGAAATCTGACTGACATTTTCATGTTTTTGATTAAATGGTAGATACTCCAAACACTGTATGATCTTGATCACATTGTCATTGGATATGAACTGGTTAAGCTTGCAAGCATTCAGCTATCCTTGGATGACCCTGAGCTGTGGACAGCACAAACCTGTAGACACAATTTTGTGCACCTGAAATTAAACAAGCACACGTGTACAAATATATGATTTTATTAAATATATGAATGGGTACAATCTCTATGTAATATATTCTTTAAAAAGAATATGACAATCCTCTGATTCTTCCCTTGGATTTGATGTATGGTGACTTGATTTATTTGAGTAATCAAGCCAAGATTTGTGCTTTGCAAGAACGCGAATTTGGGCGTGTATTGCGCAGCGAGATTTGGTGATTTGATGCTTTGAAGAGTACCTTTGATGTGCCTTCAAAGTGTTGTTGAAGAACTCTTATGGGGCGTTTAGGCTTGATCCAACAGAGCTTCGTTCTTTGTAGACTTCAAGCGTAGATGAAGAAGGCTTGAAAACTCTTTGAGAGAGAGCTTCCTTGCTTGAAGAGGTGCAAAGTTTCCTTGCTTGAAGAGCTTGTCTTGAAAGAAATTTTGTATCCCCCGGCCCTCCTTGCCTTTAGGTTGAGGCCCTCTATTTATAGAGATCTGTAAGGGTTCTTAGGTCCTTTTCCAATGACACATGGCATAATTTTATTGGTTGATATTTATTGACGGGATCTTGCATTTATGACAAGATATCTTGAATATCTCATCCCAAGTGTCAACTTTTCATTGGCCAAGAAATATATAAAGACTCATTTATTTTCCATGTCATTTATTTCAATTTTATTTTATCCTTGAATTCCCAAATAAGGATGAAAACAGAACAAGAGCAAAGGCACGGGTTTTTAGTCAGCAATTGATGGTCATATTTCCTAAACTAAGTGGAGATGAAGACAAGGGAGAACAATTCGAAGGTTCAAGGG
>Ga0325411_1004385_pt1 | contig 15831 bp, 15 predicted proteins | sample PopdelMetagenome_13_FD_206181 | JGI IMG/M metagenome (GOLD analysis project Ga0325411, IMG submission 206181) | Populus deltoides microbial communities from Bellville, Georgia, United States - Xylem-PdIQD-R4 | ecosystem: Host-associated > Plants > Phyllosphere > Stem > Wood/Secondary xylem... | reverse complement strand
ATAGTTTAAATCAATAACCTCTGCCATATAGCTAAGGTTAATTCTAACGCAACAATATTGTTTAGCATGTATTCAAACATGATTTTTTTTTGTTGCCTTTCTCTCATGTAGATCCTTGTGGATTTGACACAGTCTTCTCTGATTTGGCAGATGAATCACAAAAACGTTTTCAAGATGAGAATCCTAATGCTGATGAGGATGACATAGATCAGCTGCCTTCGTATGACTTGGATACTATTGTATCTGCTACTGGTAGCTTCTCTTTCCAAAACAAGATTGGAGAAGGCGGTTTTGGTGTTGTTTACAAGGTGGTTTTCCTGTACATCTGCAGAACTGTTTGAAAAGGAAAAAACAAAAGAAGTACTGCTCTTTATGTGTTTCCTTTCTATCCTTGTAGACTTCTTACCTCATTTATCTATTAGTTGATATCAATCCTGATGTGCTACAGGGTGCGCTTCCAACAGGACAAGTAATTGCAGTGAAAAGGCTCTCTAAAGATTCAAGACAAGGGCTCAATGAGTTCAAGAATGAAGTCATCTTTATCTCAAAACTTCAGCACAGGAATCTTGTTCGGCTCTTAGGATGTTGTGTTCACAGAGAAGAGAGGATGTTGGTATACGAATACATGTCCAAGAGAGGCTTGGACTTGTATCTTTACAGTTTAGTGACTCTCAAACATTAGAGCTTTGAATTATCCCAAAAATGTCTTAGATTTTTCTAACGTGGTGCTAATTGAACCAGATCAAACAAGAGGTGCTTCACTTGATTGGCAGAAACGATTCAATATTATAGTAGGGGTTGCTCGAGGGCTTCTTTATCTGCATCGAGATTCGAGTTTAAGAATCATTCACAGGGACCTTAAAGCCAGCAACATTCTCCTAGATGATGAAATGAATCCCAAAATATAAGACTTTGGTTTGGCAAGAACATTTGGAGGTGACCAAAATGAAGAAAGTACGAAAGGGGTAGTTGGAACTAAAGAGAATATTATACCAGCAGAGCACATTATCTCAGCAGATGTTATCAAATCTGTCAGTTCCATGCAATCTGCTGATTCCACTACATCAGCTTGGAAGTCTCCTAATCACAAGCAACGACATTCTTCGGTTAGAATGATTAATTGACATTCCTTTTGTAATACATGTAATTGATTGGACTTGCCTTATTGTAATATTTTGAATTAAATGAGTTAGGAAAAGGCTATAAAACCCTTGGTGGCTTAAGGAGAGAGTACAAATAAATAACGGTATAATAGTAATTGAATAATAGTTGATAAATATAAATAGAAAAAAAGAAGAAGAAGAAACCTGCAAAATTTTGAGAGAGAGAGAGAGTCGGCAGGAGTGAAAGGGAGAAAGAAGAAGAAGAAGAGAAAAAAGGGAAATTAGAAGGGAAGTAGAAAGGAATTGAAAAAATAAGTTTAAAGGTAAGATTTAGGTTGTTAAATGTATGTTAATTGAACTTTAATTTAGGTTTTGATGAATGTTAGGGTTTTGAAAATTTGTGTTTTGGATTTAATTGATGAATTAAATTGAATGTTATAAGGTTGATTGTTATGGGTAATTGATTAATGAGTTGATTATGGAAGATTGTGATGATTTTGAGTTATGAATTGTGTAAATGGTGAATGTTGAGTTAGAAATTTGGCAAGAACAGTAGGTAATCTGTGAGAATTCTGGGTTTGAGGTTGAAGATGACAAAATTTCGGTTTGGTCCCTCAATTTTGGAAAATTACAGTTTCGTCCCCAAACCTTGGAAAATTACAGATTGGTCCCTGGAGCATATTCCGAGATTCTGAACAGAATAACATATGAATTATGGGCAGAATTACTGTATAGATAAGAAAATTTAACACTTTCAATTTGGTCCTCCAATTTGACCCTAAAAATTTGGTAAAATTCCAGAATGGTCCCTGAAGTATAATGAGATATTTTGGACAGAAATGAGGATTAATTATGGTCAGAATTTCAGTATAGTAATGGATTTATGACAATTTCAGTTTGGTCCTTCAATTTAACAAAAGTTGCAATTTGACCCTTAAAAATATGGTAAATTATAGATTAGTACCCAGCTGTAATATTAACTTTTGCAGATTGGTTTGATGAATAATTGAGGGTTATTTAGTGAATTATTACCAATTTTATTATTTGTTTTATTATGGATTAGATTTCGGGAAAACCGTTAGATTTTTGGGTTTTTGAGAAAATTGACTAGTTAGTTCAAAAACATATAGGATTACGGAATATACCCTTAGTTAAGTGTATTAAATAAGTTAAATATTCTTTCGATTCGTTCTTGAATATGCCTCCTTTGTATTAAGATAATCCTGATATTCTACCAGCGGGACGTTAGTAGGATTTTCTTTGGTGTCTGCTTTTGACTTCTGTTTGCTTTCTAGTCAGGTGAGTGGATAATTTTTCATATGCATGAGAAATATTATAAATATTTGATTTGTTAATATGAATTGGATCATGCTTCTTGATAATATATATGTTGATTATTATCTTTGTTTTGATAAAGCATGATCAATTGTTGAATCTGAATTCTTGATATGAACTAGTATATATTTTGAATTGAATTCTGAATTGATAGCTCCTCATTTGATTGATGTTATGAGTTGAGCCTTGAGATATGAATATGTCTGTTTGATTATGATTATGAACCTATGGTATGCCAGTCAGAATACCCATGCTAACAGGGTAGTGTTAGTCTTTGTGCACATCGTATCTGAACCCTAGTTGGTTGGGGGAGTCACCAACCTGTGTGGACTGATCATCCCACAGTACGGAGCCTCATGCTCATTGCATTTTGATTTTCTGACGAGCTTTACCTTCTGATATTCTTGTTATGGCCAATTTGAGAAACATTTCTAATAGAACCTAAAGCCATACTTGTATATATATTTCTCATTGTTATATTACCTCGTGTGTGTGTATTGAATGTTATCTACTCACTGAGTTGTTGAATTCACCATCTCATTATTTATCATTTTCAGGCTTATAGCTTGATAGCAGGTTACTTTTGTTGGACCTTCAGAACCTGCTCTTTTGGTTGTAAATTGTACCTTTTCCCTTTATGTCTAGTTAGTGCTCCAAAACTCTGAATTTATATGAACTCTTGTATTAAGACAATCGAATTATATTATGAAGTTGATTTTGTTGTTAATGTTGCGTTGAACTCTGATTGAGTTAGGATAAGTTTATGTATAAGTTTGGGTTTGCATAGGTATGGAACCTTGAAGAGGAACCTTGTCTATGTGCCGGTCATGGGTTCGGGATTCAGGTCGTGACACTTATATTGCTGAGTTTCTGTAAATAGACTTGAGAAAGTCTAACCCATGTACCAATATTTATACAGCATACAACAGAAAAGAACAACACCTTGAGTGTGGCAATTATTCTCAATCTTTCTGCTCTCATCCCTTTCTCTTCCCTTGAGTTTATTTTCTTATAGGAACTTAGTAAGCATAACAAAAAGTGCTCTTCTGCTGAAACCATGCATACTTGTTTCCCACATAACAATATACTTCTGTGTTTTCATGCAATGGCTACATGACTCCAGAATATGCAATAGATGGGCTTTTCTCAATGAAATCTGATGTCTTTAGCTACGGAGTACTGATATTGGAGACAGTGAGTGCGAAGAAAAACAGAGGATTTTACCATCCTGAGCATGACCTCATTCTTCAAGGACATGTGAGTTAAGAGCTGAAACTACATTTTTTTATGCTTTAAAACTGAGATTGAATCTTTCTCCAACTTCATTGAACTAAAACTCAATTTCAGGCATGGAGATTATGGAATGAAGGAAGGCCAATAGAGCTAATGGATGCTCTGATGGAGACACGAGCAGACACATCAGAATTGTTGAGATGTATCCATGTGAGACTGTTATGCGTGCAGAAACGGCCAGAAGACAGGCCTACGATGCCTTCGGTTGTGTTAATGTTGGACAACGAGAATCCAACGTTGCCACAACCTAAACAGCCAGGCTTTTACTCGGAAAGGTATTTAACCGAGACAGATTCATCATCGACTGGGACGTTCAGAAACACTTACACTATGATGAAAGATGTCACGATTACAACAGTACAGGGAAGATAGCAGGATATAGCTGCTCCCATTGTATTCTTCCTTCTCAAAGCATTTGAATTTCTCTTCTTTTTCTTCTTTTTTTCCCCATATTCTTTTTATCTTCTTATTGGTTCAAGTAGAACCGGATTCCATAGTTTTACTTTGTGTTCGGATTCCCAAAAAGCACTAGTAAGCTCCAAGCTCATGCCATGCTGTGATTACCAGCTAATTGATCAGACCACATCAAGCTTTTGCTGATCCAAATGTTAACTGGCACCAGAACTTGATATTCCCATTCAGACGAAACTAATCGCACCAGGTTTAGTTGAAGGGAAAATAGTATGTCAGACGAAACTAATCCGATTCTTTCATAAATAATCCAAAAAAAATTTAAAACATAATTAAAATCATTCCATGGAGTATATATAAATAATAAATAAAGAATAAATTAATGGCATCGAGAAACAAACAAGGCATACCGACTCAAGAAGCAAGAAAAATATAACTAAAAGATCCTGCTATTAAAGACTTGAAAAATATGAATGGAGGGGTGGGTTCATACATGTTAATATACATTTTAAGATAAGTGAATATGGTTACATAAATCAAGTATAGAACAAAATAGGTATATCAAAATTCAAATGTATCATATCAAAATAGGTATATCAAATGTTTCTGTTAGCAGGTGGAGCTTGTTGAATATTCATGCTTCTTCAGTTTTGGTCCATATGCCTTGCTTGTTTCGCGAGGCTTTCCTTTTAGTTTTGATTTGATGTCTTAGATGCTTCACTATTACCTTGTTTTAATTATGTTTGGATTTTGAAAATGTAATGAGTATTATGGATTATTGTTTTTGCTTTAATTACTAATGAGAAGTTTTGAACTATCATTTGGTTTTATTAGTTTTGAATAATATAATATTTCTGAAGATTATGAAATGTTGTGTAATTTTAAATAACTTGTTTTCTTTTATATGTTCGTTAAGAGGCTTAGCGAAGGTGAGATGTCCTTTCAACACCGCTCTTGCGTTGCCGGTAATGGACCTAGAATTCGGGTAATGAGAAAGGTGGTATCAGAGCCTAGTTTTGATAAAACCTAATAATTTGTTTTTGTTAAAACCCCTGTGATATATAGAGCTTAAGATATATCTTGTCTTGATGTCATTCCTCTTATAATTCTTTAATATTGTGTTTGGTATGTCGTCCTTAAAACTCCTTTATAGTTATATTGATATATATGAGTTCTTTTAGTAAATATGTCGAGAGCTAGATATGTAGTTAATACCAACCATGCCGGTAATGATTAGAAGGACATTCCTTTTGCTCAACTTAGGAATGAGAGGAGTAAAAAGAGGGTTAAAACCACTTTGCCCCAGCCAATGGAGATAGAAGTTCAGGATGAGTTTGAATCTGAGGGAGACTATAGTTTGGATGTTGGTCAGAACAAGGAGCAGGAATCCCATGGTAGGATGCTTTATTCTGACAGTGTTTTATATAAGATTGGATGGGCTATGTAGACCTTGGCTAATATTTTAGCTAAGAGAGAGAAGAAGAAGGATAAAAATGCATCTTCTACTTCCTATACCATGCATGGGGTGAAGATGCCCTTATTAGAGTTCCTTAAGCTAGCACTTGCCACCTTTAAGGGAGTTGATAACTATGAGGACCCATAATAGTTTTTGGATATGGTGTGGCGTGGATGTGAGGCTAGAATATGAGGTGGTTGTGAACTGGTATAAGTCAAAGAGGAGTGAAAGGGCAGCTAGTTCTCCATTAATGGCATGAAAGAAGTTCTAAAATGTTTTTGGAACATTTTTTGCCAAAAAACATGAGGGATGCCATATCATATAAATTTGAGAAGTTGGTTTAGGGTGACTTGACTGTGACAACATATGAAGTGGAGTTCACACACCTATCCAGATTTGCTAGGTATTTTGTATTGATTGAGGAGAGGAAGATTAAGAGGTTTGTTCGGAATCTTGATAGCTACCTATTCAAAGTTATTGGGGCTCATGAGTTTAAAACGTACTAAGCCATAGTGGATCGTGCCTGAGCTATTGAGGCACGTGAGTTAGAGGATCAATTATCAATGGGTTCAGCCAAGAGGCCCAAGATGGCAAATCAGTTTTTTTTTCCTAACAATGGTCTGATACAGGTCCTAACAGCGAACAAGGAGGTCGACAAGGCCAGTTTAGACAGTCAAGGAATTTCTCACAGAGGTCTACTATCAGGGGAAATAATAGACATAGTATAAATGGAGGTGCTAGAGTCAGAGTCAAGGTATTGTTCAGTTAACACCATAAGGTTTAGATGGGAGGCCTCAATGTCAATCTTATGGATCTAGGCATTATGCCACGGTTCATTATAGGTAGATAGGAGCTTGTTTCGGTTGTGGACAAACTGATAACTTATTGAGGGATTGTCCGAACAGGCGGTTGTCCACGCCTGGTGCATTTGCATCGGTTGCATCTCCTACTCAAACTCAATCATTAGTCATTTTATGTTTCAGGGTAGTTGTGGAGCTGGTGGGCGCATCCAACATGGTCGTGGAGTAGGCGGTAGAGGTTCTGCACTAGAGAGTCAGAGACAGGCACAAGTTTTTACCCTTACTCAGCAGAATGCCCAGACACCGAACACTATTATCTCAGGTACACTCTCAATATGTTCTTTTAAGGTTAGAGTTTTGTTTGACATAGGGGAAACTCATTCTTTCGTGTTGTCATGTTTTGCTTTAAGGTTTACTAAACAACTCATTTTGTTAGAGAGTCCTTTGTGTGTGGCTACCTTTTCAGATGAGGTTATGTTTGGGGAATATGTTTGTGTTGATTGTGAGGTTGAAGTGCAATGTAGAAAGCTATTGGGTGATTTAGTAATTTTAGAAATAGTAGGCTTTGATATGATATTAGGTATAGATTGGCTGTCAAGGCACCATGCCTCAGTTGATTGTTGGAATAAGATAGTGGCTTTCAAGCTTGATGAGGAGATGAAGTTTGCTTTTCATAGAAATGGGTTATCATCTCCATTAAGTATTCTCTCGGCCATCAAGAGAAGGATAGTACAGAAGGGTATGCAAGGTTTTTTGGCTTATGTGCAAGATGTGAGCATGAAAGTCCTAAGGATGGAATAAGTTTCGATGGTTAAGGAATTCATTGATGTTTTTCCTTATGATTACCTGAACTACCTCTTAATAGGGAGATTGAATTCTATATTAATATAGTTTCGGGAACGAAACCAATATCTATGGTAGCTTACAAGATGACACTAACAGAATTAAAAGAGTTGAAAGAGTAGATTCAAGATTTGTTGGATAAAAGTTTTATCTATCCGAGTGTGTCTCTATAGGGAGCACCTGTTTTATTTGTAAAGAAGAAGGATGGGTCGATAAGGTTGTGTGTAGACTATAGGTAGTTGAACAAGGTCACTGTTAAAAATAGATATCCACTCCCTCACATCACATCATTATTGCCGACTTTCATCTCTATTTGACCAGTTGGTCTCACAATCAAGCATGCTTATACCATTATGCTCATGAGCAGAATCTTAGCTTGAGCCTACCTTCACACATCTCTGTTACTCTTTAGGAGGCATCCACCCTAAATAAACTACCCATCTCGCAGTGTCCCACCCCCCCAATGTTTCTCAAAGATTGATTTGCGATCGGGATATCACCATTTGAGGATTAGGAAGGAGGATATTCCTAAAACCACCTTTAGGATTCGTTATGAGTATTACGAGTTCTCAGTGTTGTCTTTTAGGAATTCATCGATGTTTTTCCCTATGATTTACCTGAACTACCTCTTAATAGGGAGATTGAATTCTATATTAATATAGTTTCGGGAACGAAACCAATATCTATGGTAGCTTACAAGATGACACTAACAGAATTAAAAGAGTTGAAAGAGTAGATTCAAGATTTGTTGGATAAAAGTTTTATCTATCCGAGTGTGTCTCTATAGGGAGCACCTGTTTTATTTGTAAAGAAGAAGGATGGGTCGATAAGGTTGTGTGTAGACTATAGGTAGTTGAACAAGGTCACTGTTAAAAATAGATATCCACTCCCTCACATCACATCATTATTGCCGACTTTCATCTCTATTTGACCAGTCGGTCTCACAATCAAGCATGCTTATACCATTACACTCATGAGCAGAATCTTAGCTTGAGCCTACCTTCACACATCTCTGTTACTTTTTAGGAGGCATCCACCCCAAATAAACTACCCACCTCGCAGTGTCTCGCCCCCCCAATGTTTCTCAAAGATTGATTTGCGATCGGGATATCACCATTTGAGGATTAGGAAGGAGGATATTCCTAAAACCACCTTTAGGATTTGTTATGAGTATTACGAGTTCTCAGTGTTATCTTTTGGGTTAACGAATACATCAGTGACCTTGACCTTTATAGACATGATGGACAAAGTTTTTAAGTTGTTTATTAATAAGTTTGTTATTGTGTTCATTGATGATATCTTGGTGTATTCAAGGAATGAAAAGGAACATAAAGAACATTTGAGATTGGTGCTTCAAACTCTGAGAGATCATCATTAAGTTCTAGAAGAGTGAGTTTTGGTTAGAGAGTGTTGGGTTTTTGGGACCTGTAGTGTCTAGAAATATGATAGAGTTTGATCCACAGAAAGTGGAGGCAGTTAAGTAGTGGCCTAAACCGATTACGGTATCTGAGATTGAGTTTCCTGGGTTTAGTAGGATATTATAGGAGATTCGTGGAGAACTTTTGATGAATTACTACTCCATTGACTAAGGGGACATAAAAAAGTGTCAAGTTTCAATGGTTAGAAGAATGTGAGAAGAATTTTCTAGAGTTAAAGGAAAGGTTTATTATAGCTCTAATTTTGACAATACCTTCAGGGTCTAGTGGTTTTATTGTGTACTGTGATGCATCCAGGAATGGTTTGGGTTGTGTTTTGATGCAGAATGATAATGTGATTGCTTATGCCTCGAGAAAGTTGAAGAAACAGGAGCAAAATTACCCCACTCATGATTTGAAGATAGTTGCGGTAGTGTTTTCCCTTAAGATTTGGAGACACTATTTGTATGGGGATACATATGAGATATTTTCATATCATAAGAGTCTTTAGTATATCTTTTAGCAGAAGGATCTGAATTTGAAATAGAGAAGGTAGATAGAACTGCCAAGTGATTATGATTGCAAGATTCAGTATCACCCGGACAAGGTGAATGTTATTGCCGATGCCTTTAGCAGAAAATCTATGGGTAGTTTGGCTCATATTTAGGAGATGAGGAGAACCTTGATTAAAGAGTTAAACAGGTTGTTAGATGAAAGTGTCAGTTATGAGATTTGTGAATCATGAGCATTTTTGGCTTATTTTCAGGCTAAGTCAAACTTGATAGACTAGATTAAAGTAATTCAAATAAAGGATGATATACTTTGCAAGATTTGAGATGAATTGTAATTAGGGAGAGCTCCAGGTTTTGTTATCCATAAGGATGGTGTGTTGAGATTTGGTTCCAGGTTATGTGTGTTTGAGGTGGATGATTTGAAAAGAGATGTGATGATGAAAGCACACCAGACTGCCTATACTGTACATCCTGGTTCTAACAAGATGTATAGAGACTTGAGAGAGTGATACTGGTGGAATGGCATAAAGAGGGACATTATCGAGTTTGTATCTCGATGCTTAACCTATTAGAGGGTTAAGGGTGAGCATAAAAAACCACTAGGGCTTTTGTAGCCATTGTTGATTCCTAAATGGAAATGGGAGAGGATCACTATGGACTTTGTGTCGGGTTTTCCTCGGAGTCAAGAAGGTTACAATTCGATTTGGGTGGTAGTTGATTGTTTGACCAAGTTAGCTCATTTCTTGTTAGTAAAGGTGACTTATAGGTTTGCAAAACTGGTAGAAATCTATGTTAATGAGATCATAAGGTTGCACAGTGTGCCGATCTTAATTGTGTTTGGCATAGATCCACAATTCACTTCTCAGTTTTGGGTGAAGTTTCAGGAAGCTTTCGGGATGAACGCTCAGTTAAGTATTACTTTTCATCCTCAGACAGAAAGATAGTCTAAGAGAACTATACAAATTCTAGAGGATATGTTAAGAGATTGTGTGATTGACTTTGGTGTCGAATGAAGCAAGTACTTGTTTTTGGTGAAGTTTGCATATAACAATAGTTATCAAGCGAGCATTGATATGGGTCCTTATGAGACTTTGTATGACCAGAAGTGTAGATCACTTGTATGTTGGTATAAGGTTGGTGAGAGAAGATTAATGGGTCCCAAGTTAATACAGATTACTTTAGATAAGATTACGGTGATCCGAGATAAGCTTTAAACAACTTAGAATAGGCAAAAGAATTACGCAGGTAAGAGGAGGCATAATCTAGAATTTTTAATGGGTGACAAAATGTTCCTAAAACTCTCCCTAATTAAAGGAATATTCAAATTTGGGAAGAAATGTTAGTTGAGTTCAAGGTTTATAGGACCCTTTGAGATCTTGGAAAAAGTAGGGGTAGTGGCATATCGGCTTGTCTTGCTGCCTGATCTATCCTCTATACATGTAGTGTTCCATGTTTTGATGTTAAGAAAGCATTTGTCTGATTCATTTTGATGTGCTGGAAGTTCAACCGGTTGAGTTGAGGGAAGATATATCATACGAAGTTCAATCGGTGGAAATAATGGATCGAAAAGGTGGAAAACTTTGATCGAAGGAAATCGTATCGGTTAAGGTTGTGTGGAGCAGACACCCGCGTGAAGAAGTGACGTGGGAGCTTAAGGAGGAAATTCTCAACAAGTATCCATACTTGTTTGAACTTGATGGTAAGACTTCGGTTCTTAAAGTTTAAATTCAATGACGAATTTTGTTTAACGGGGGAAGTATTGTAAAACCCAACTTTTGGCTCAAATTCAAGCTCAAGTCAGCTTAAACCCAACCTAAGCTAACCTAAGTATATAAGAAAAAGTTGTAAGAGAATTATTTTTCTCTCTTCTAATTTTTATAGATGTTGTGACCCTCCCCTTATCAAACCAAGTATTTTAGTTTTTAATATTGAGTTTTTGGGTTCAATAAAGGTGGAAGTAGCAAGTGGTTCTCTCTCATATTACTTTTGATTATGATTTGTTTATGGAAGAATTAAAGAAGAGATTAGGGTTTATAAGGATTTAAAGTTTATATTGTTAAGATTCATTCATGATTATTAGGGGTTTAAGGTCAAGTGATGAATTTTGAGTGTGTTGTTAAAAATAAACATTTGTGAGTTGATTTGTTTAAATTGATTTTTATGTGTTAAGAAATTCATTTCAACCTTTTTAGAAAATCTGGACAGAATGGTCTTGAGATTGAAGATGATGAAATTTTATTTTAGTCATTGATTTATAAAAATTATAGTTTAGTCCCTAAACTTTGAAAAAATTATAATTTGACCCTTAAATGTATTTTGAGATTATGATAAGTGTTATTATGAGGTTAAGGATGATGAATCTCGGTCTGATAATTGATTTAGAATATTTTCAGTTTGATCCCTTAATTTTGAGAATTTACATTTTAGTCCATGAAATTTAAAAAAATTATAGTTTGGTCCTTGGTTTGTTTTGGAAAGAACTGAGGATGGTTTATAGGTGAAATTTTAGTATGATTATATATTTACAGTTTAGTCCTTCAATTTTGGTAAAATTATGTTTTGGTCCCTGTTTTGGAAAATTATTGTTTTAGTCCCTAAACATAAGAGAGTAAACCTGGTTTTGTTTCATACAGTGGAATCTTTACATTGTGTTGTGTTTTTAGTATATTTCGTATATTTATTGTAGGTTCTGCTAATGATCCTCAATAGTTTTTTCGGGTCTTTCATCTAATATTCCTTTTATTTCTATATTTTCCGAGTGAGTGAGATAATCTTTAATATGCATGTAATATAAATAAATATGTACATTGATTATATGATGAGTACGACTAGTTAATTTCTTGAATATTTATATATGTTGCTTTATTTTTTGAGTACTAATATATTCTTGAATTTACATTTGTATTCTATTTAACTAAATTTTATTGGATATGATATATATTTCTTTGATGATTTTGCAAATATCTATTATGCCTTCATATAGGACTTGTCAGTAACTCCATGCTAACAGACTATATGCACATAATATTCTGTATACCTAGCTGGTGAGAGAGGCATCAGTCTATGACGATTAATCTTCCCGAAGTGATCACATTTGAGTGTCATCTGATCTTTGATATGTATTTCATTACTTTCTGATTATATACTTAGTATATATATGTTTATCAAGATAAATCAACTTGCTGACTATTAATATCTAAAATGTATATTAAATATTATTTTCTTATTGAGTTGGTTGAACACACCCCTTATTTTTAATATTATATAAGGTTCTTAGTTTCTGTTAGTAGGTGGAGTTTGTTGAGTGTTCCTGCTTCTTCAGTTTTGGTCCGTATGCCTTAGTTGTTTCACGATACTTTCTTTTTAGTTTTGATTCGATATCTTAGATGCCCCACTATTAACTTGTTTTAATTAATTTTAGATTTTGACAATATAATAAGTATTATGAATTATTGTTTTTGCTTTAATTACTAATAAGAAATTTTAAATTATCATTTGATTTTATTAATTTTAAAAAATATAATACTTTTAAAAATTATAAAATATTTTATATATTTAAATAACTAGATATATCCGCTAAGAGACTTAGCACAAGGAAGATATTATTTCCACACAACTCTTGTATCGCCGGTTATGAACTTAGATTCGTATGGGGACAGATTAATCCTGCCAATTTACAACCTCTCAAACCACTTTTTACGGTTGAACATGACTGCCAACAACCCACCGAAAGGGAGCGGTCCTGTACTAGAATGGTGGGACTTTGTCTCCACCATTCTCTACCGTTAAAACTTAAAAGGTTGTCTAGAAATTCAGGAGAAGAATTTAAAACTAAAGTCACAGTAATTGCAAAGTTTCACCGCATGAACTTGTGAAGCTTCTAGGCTGTTGCATTTAGGGTGGAGAACATATGTTAATTTATAGAGTTTTTTTAGTTAATAATATAATTTTTTCATGATAATTTTTAATTTTAAAAAATAAAATAAATATTTATGATTTAATTATCACAAATATAAAAATAATAATTATAAATTATGGTATTGATTTTGTAGGAAAAGCAGTTATATTTTTAAGGTTCTTTTTGAGTGGAAACAAATTGTTTTTATTTTCAACAAATAAACATGTTTTTCAATTATTATTTTTTAAAATAAAACTCAAAATTAAGAAAGAAAATTTTTGTTATCACTAAAGACAATTATTGTGTCTTATGTGGAGTACATGCAGGAGCGTCTAGTTGTAACAGCATTATAAGTTAAATTATCCGTTTAACTTCCACATAAAGAATAAATGAAATATATTATTTATTTATTTTTTTATTAAATCTTTCTATACCAGAAAGTTCCAAGTTATCGATAATTTACCCTGCATATATTTATAATCACATCCCACCTATAATCACATCCAACTAGTACAAATCAACCATTTAATTCATTCGAGAATATACTTAGGACAAATCTTCATACTCAATCTCCATCTCATATCACATCCATAAGTTAGTGATTAAAACAACCATCCAAACACTAAAATTTCATATATAACACAATACAATTTAGTATTCTAAACATAACATTATAATTACCCAACCATTTCTTCTAAATTCCATTTTGACCCTATCTTTCTCTTTTTTTATCAATTAAGCCATTTTTTTTTTGTTCTCCAAAACTAATAAATTTTTATCATCATTATTATTATTTTCTGTAATTACATTATTCTATTTTATAACAAAATTTAAATTATTATAAATCCTCTTTTTTATATATAATTTGTTCTCAGGTTTTACATTAGTAGTATGGTAGCGATTATTTTTTAAAATATTTTTTACTTAAAAATATATTAAAATATATATTTTTTATTTTTTAAAAATATTTTTGACAAAAAAATCATCTAAAAACATGAAAAAAAATTAATTTTAAATAAAAATAAATAAATTTTGCTACGCAATACCAAATGAGGGTGTAGTATAAAAAGGACTAGACAAGTCATGGTCTAGATCTTGAAGGTTGCAAAGAAAAACCCATGAAAAAAATGCCTAGTTAAGCGAGGTGGATCCCAAAATAACTTCTCTTGTCAGACTTGTCTGCAAGCAACATTTCACATGTCCAAAAGCCAAGGTCCAGTTTGCCTCATCATGGAAGCTGAAAAACTATTCCTGCTTTTTTCTCTTATAATGCTCCAATTCTTATCTTGTACATCCCAAGAATCCTTAAAGACCAACCAAACCATTAAAGAAGGTGACCTTCTTATCTCCAAAGGAAATATTTTCGCACTAGGATTTTTCAGTCCTGGCAGTTCAACCAATAGATATCTTGGAATTTGGTACCATAAAATACCAGAACAAACTGTGGTGTGGGTTGCAAACAGGAACGATCCAATCATTGGTTCCTCTGGCTTTCTCTTCATAAACCAATTTGGTAACCTCGTTCTCTATCGTAAAGATGACCAAAAGCTTCTAGTGTGGTCTACCAATGTTTCAGTGGAAGAAAATGATACTTGTGAAGCTCAACTCTTGGATTCTGGGAATTTGATACTGGTCAGGAAAAGAAGCAGAAAAATTGTATGGCAGAGCTTCGATTATCCTACTAACATACAGCTACCTGGAATGAAACTGGGGCTGGATCGAAAATTAGGAACTGATCGGTTCCTAACATCATGGAGATCAGCTGATGACCCTGGAATTGGAGACTTTTCAATTAGGATCAACCCAAATGGTTCACCACAATTCTTTCTCTATAATGGTACAAAGCCAATTACTAGAGCTCCCCCTTGGCCATGGAGAAGTCAGATGGGCACATTCAAAAGCGTTTTTGTAAATGATCCAGACGAAATATACTGTCAATCAACAGTTTCTGATGGTTATTATCTGGTAAGACTAATAGTGGATCATTCAGGACTTCTAAAGATGTTAACATGGCGAGAAAGTGATGGTCGGTGGAAGGAATACTGGAAGTCCCCTCAGTTACAGTGCGACTATTATGGATACTGTGGTGCTTATAGTACGTGTGAACTTGCCAATTATAATGCATTTGGATGTGCCTGTTTACCTGGGTTCGAGCCCAAGAACCCAATGGAATGGTCATTGAGAGATGGGTCCGGTGGTTGTGTCAGGAAGCGGCTACAGACATCTTCGGTGTGCGATCATGGAGAAGGGTTTGTGAAGGTGGAAAATGTAATTCTTCCGGACACTTCAGCTGCAGCTTGGGTGGACATGAGCAAGAGTCGTGCAGAGTACTGTGAACTGGAATGCAAGAGGAATTGTTCATGCTCTGCTTACGCGGTCATTGTGATTCCCGGAAAAGGGGATGGTTGTTTGAATTGGTACAAGGAATTAGTAGACATTAAATATGATAGGATTGAAAGTCATGATCTGTATGTTCGTGTTGATGCATATGAATTAGGTACCCTTTTTCTTCTCCGTAACAATTTCATAGGATTGTGATTACAAATATTGATTTATAAGAGCTTTTCTATTCTTGTCACTGCTCTAGACTGTACTTAATAAGCTGTGTACTACGTGAAAGAAACGATATAGATACTTATTAGGTGCCGAAGGGGACAGCCTTTGCCATATGTCTTGCCATGTTTCCATAGGAGAAGGGAGTGGTTTTTCGTCTGGAGTTAATCGTTATTGTTTTCATTCTCATGCAGCTGGTAATACAAGGAAGC
>Ga0325411_1004384_pt1 | contig 15831 bp, 6 predicted proteins | sample PopdelMetagenome_13_FD_206181 | JGI IMG/M metagenome (GOLD analysis project Ga0325411, IMG submission 206181) | Populus deltoides microbial communities from Bellville, Georgia, United States - Xylem-PdIQD-R4 | ecosystem: Host-associated > Plants > Phyllosphere > Stem > Wood/Secondary xylem... | reverse complement strand
GGTTAATTTTTAGAACGTCGTCTAGGGAGGGCATAGAAGTGATTAACTTATTACACACTTCAGCTTCTTAATCGCTGGTCCGAAAGAAACTAATTCAAATGCTAAAAATGAGATCAGAAATATATAGGACGAGAAGAGATGAGCAAATGTTCCAATACTGCATCAATTGAATGGCTGCCACCAGTTGTATTGGAAGTCACGCGTGAAGCATCTGTACGTATCTATGTTAAAATTTTCGATACATTGTAATTCCTTAAACTCTTTAATAACTTCTTCTGCTCTTAGTATCACTAATTTTTTCCGTGTGTTTATACTCTAAGCCTTATTAATGGATTCTTATCAAAAATTAGTTACATTTCTCTAAAAATTATTAATGTATTCTTATAAAAAATTAGTTACATTTCTCTAAAAATAAAAAAGTTAGAAACAAGTTCCTTGATCTTCAAATTTGAAAAGCCATTAAAATCTTCAAAAACTAAGTTTGTTGCAAAATCACCATTAAAAAACTAGCATAGGTACAAAACTCACAGCTATGAAATGTGCTAAAGAACCCTCCCAATTTGATTAAACAGATAAGTTTTGATCAATCTATGTTTAAATCCATCAAAAACTCTAACAAAACCGTATAAATATCCCTAGAAAAATCAAAGAAAAAAAAAATAACAAGAAGAGAAAGAGGTGAGGAAAAGATTGATAAATGAACTCTAAAGTGTGAAGGTTTAAGAGCCTAACACAAATATTTCCTCAACTTTGAGATAAAATAACCGACTTGGAAAAGAAGGAATCAAAGGGCATCAACCATTGTTTGATCTTGGAAGGTATAAAACATTCACTTATCCTAGTAAATGATGTCCATGAGGCACATCTCTAGCCCGTTCTTTCATGTTTTACGGTATTTTTTAATATTTTTTGCATTATATTGCTTTTAGTTTTGATTTTGATTAATGCACAAAATATCATTTTTTTTCTTTGTTTGATCATGTTTGGAGTTGTCTGTTATTGTTGTTGGATATTTAAAATATGTTTGGATATATATATTAAATGAAATAAAGTGATTTGGAAATCTGGCATTAGAGTTATTGATTTTCCTTTTGGTTTGTTAGTGTGTGCTGGTTCCTATGCATGGTTTGAGTCCAAGTGTTTAAAAATTCCATTTTGAATCAAAATTTGATATTTTTATAGGCTGTTTTAAGTTGGTAATTTTAAAGTTTGGAACCATTTGCATGATTTTGATGTTATTTGTTAGTTTTTTTATTCAAACATGTTTGGTTATAGTCATATAACTTTTTAGAATGAAGAAGCATGTTTAAAAAGTAAAAAATACCAATTTTGGAGGCTTAACAGTGTGCTGGATTTCTAGGCTATATCTGGGTTATTAGGAAGTGTTCTTCATATTCTTGAGAAGAACATTGTCTTAGCTTCATGATTTGGACCAGTTTTTGTCCAATTGTTTGCACAAAATCCTTTGTGCGGCTTTATTAGTCAATACTTTAGGGTTTATTTGCATCAATAACATGTTTTCAGTAAGTTTTAATCCCTAAGGTTTCAGTTCAAAACCAAAACCTATTTTGATAAAATCACAGTTTTTGAGTGATAATCAAAGTGCATGAATGATATATTATTGATCCTATCCTTGCATGATTTACAACATGTTTGTGTCTTTGCGTTGTCCACATCTGGTCTGATTTGAAATCTACATTGCTAGGTTCACGTTGAATGTTCTTCAATATTTTTAATGTTTTTTGTTTTCTTTTAGTTTTGATTCATTTTGATAAAGAGTTTTTGAGTTTGATTTTGTTTTGGATTCTAGTTTTGGTTTGTTTTTTGGGTTAAACCAGTAGAATTTAATTTAGTTTATGATTGAACCAAAAGTTTTTGATCAACTCAATCGAGTAAAAATTTTAGACCCTGTTTGGTTGGCAATATTTTTGTTAAATTTTTTCTTTAGCTCAAGGTTGTGTTGGGCAGACACCCTCTAAGTTTGTTTAAACAGTTTTTGTTTTAAGGAAAATGAGTTTTTGTCAAACATGACTTTTAAAAAAAGATTTATGCATGTTGCATTCAACCTAATCCTTAAAAAGAATGCATTTTTGTTCAGAAAAAAGAGAGAGAAATTTTTTTAGCATAGTTTTTTAAATTGTTTTGTATTTCTTTGCATTTTTTATGGAATTTACAATAGGTTTGTAAAATTCCTTACGGATTTAGCCAATATTTCAATATTTCTAATTGTTTTTCTTCTTAAAATTAATGATCAACATTCTAGTATAAATAATGGATCTACAAGTAAACTGATATTTAAATATTAGAAATTGACTAGGAAGTTCTTAGAATTTTTTAAATATTCAACAATTTTAATTGAAAGTATTTTTCATCAAAATATACGAGTTGTGGAAAACATTTTCGCCTTTCAAGATATGTGAATTCTGTCAAGACACCTACATGGATTCTTCCGATAATGATTTATCTGGACATACAAGCCCATAATAAATTTGAAATGCTAATTTTGTTTATGAACGTAAATCTTTGTCCTAAACTATAGATGAACTACCAGTTAGGAACCCATCAACACCTTTAAACCACATCCAAACCACACAATGCAGTTTACCTCATGTAAGGTATGCTAGGGGTGCTAATACATTTCCTATTTATAACTAATCCCTTGCATTGGAATTTCTAATAACACCAGTGCACCGTAAACCAAACAACTAGATGGTGACTCCTCGATCCCAGTGTCCTGTCACTTCGCGCGCGCATGAGCGACACTAGTCAAAGAAAAATTTGGCTTGATTTTCAGGAAAGTATTTTATTTTTATTTTGGGTGAAAAACACTTTCCAGAAGCTGTGGAAAATTCAGAATGTCTTGTAATTTGTTGATTATATCTAATTTGATCATCAATCTTTTGATTGCTATATATTTTGTTTTGAATCCTTTTTTTCTTCAATTTTATCCCTTAAAATTTGATTTTATTTTAGTTTTATATAAATTTTGGTCTTCATATTTTTATTGTTATTTGCTTTTCTCTTATCATTTTCTGAATTGAAAATTTTTAACTATCATATTAATTTGGTCCATATTCTTTTGATTGCTATTTATTTTTATTTAAAATTATTTATGAAATTGTATTTTTTTTAATTTCATCATCTTTTAACTTTTTATATCTGTCAGATTTGGTCCTTATTATTTTAATTATAATTTACTTTATTTGAAATAGTTTATGAAATTATATGTATTTTTTAATTTCATCCTCCAACTTTTTTTTATTTATAAGATTTTGTCCTCATTCTTTTAATAAACTTAAAAAAATAAAACATTAATAATTTATTTTCCAATTCATTTTCCGTGACTTATCCAAATACCGAAAAATCTTTTCAAACTCATTTTTCATGACACTACCAAACATTGAAATATAATTCACTTTATAAGAATCCACTTTCCAAGGAAACAACTTCTAAAAAAAATTACTTTTTAGCAAACAAACATAGCCTGTATCTTATTCAAATTTATCATAAACAATTGTGGTCGTGGGATATCACATTCTTTTCATTTTAAATGTGTGACATCCCTATAAAATACCGTAATCACAATTATGTGTTAGGTTCTACAACTTGAGAAAAGTTAACTCGTACTCAAATTAACTGTTAGAAATTGATTTGTTACATTATGAAAGAACAAATATTTATAAGATAATATATTATCAATTTATACACAAAATAGTGTTTCCTAAATAACTTAAATCTAATTTTAGCAAAGAAAGATGCATGTAGAATTTCTAAAACTAGGAAAAACTTCTTAAGACCAAAAAATTCAAGGTCAAATTAATTATTAATGCTTATAAATTAAATGAGTCTTTATCTAGTACTTAAACTTAAGATTGTCTCTTAGTTTTCACCGAACAGTTAATTATGATTTGTGAATTTTTTTTTAATAATGATGAATCTTAGGAACATTTAAGTCTTTAGTGTTTCGCCTGTTGTAAATACTACTCTCCACGTAGTCATAAAGCCTATATAGTTTTGAAGGAGTAGATATAGGGTTTTGTTAGCATCGAGGTACGTCTCTAGGCACATCCCTTTCCTTATTACAATACTTGCTTGTGGCTCCTATTTGTAGTTTATCCAACTGATAAAATCTAATTAAATGATAAGGCTTTTTATGTTGCGTCTCAAGCCCTCAAAGTGCCTCAGATAACTTCGACTCCCGCATTATGATGTGGGATGATTTTTCCAATACCTTTATCTATCAAACATGTCAACTTACTTTTATACCAATTGATACAAGGTATAGTGAAAGAAAACAAATTTTGTTACAAGTCAATATTGTCAAAGATAAGAAAAACACCATAATTATAGAGAACACCCAAAACATTTAATTTTTATTAATCAAAGTCTTTTTGTTAAAAGGCTATTACAACTCTTGAAATAAAAAAAAAAACCTGAGAATTATTACTAATTTTCTCATAAACAACTTGCCTAATTAAATAAAACTAATAAATTCAAAAAATTAAGAAAGTAATACAATAAAAAGAAATATGCCAAAAATTAAATTATATGCATCCATGTTTATATATATATATATTTCTTCAAGTGTAATGAATGAAAGGTTCTAAAATTGGATAATTGCATTTTTTAATTTTTTAAGCAAAGATCAATTTATAAATAAGCACTATTATGCAAAACGAGGAGAAGAGATAGTGAGGAGCTGCATAAAAACAACAACAGACCAGCAAAATATTTAGGGGGTGTTTGATATTGTGGTAGCGGTTGTAATTTAAAGTGTTTTGTATTTAGAAATGTATTAAAATAAGTTTTTTATTTTAAAAAAATTATTTTTATCATCAGCACATCAAAATGATATGAATATATATATATATATATAATAATTTTAAATAAAAAAAATCAAATTTTAATGGAAAACAATTTAAACCACGTTTCCAATTAGAATTTTAGTTACTAAACAAGATAAGGATACAAATATGTATCAGGTCCAGTAAGCAAAATAGCAACCGATACGTATACATCAGAGCAAGAAACAAATTCAGATTCTCTGGACACGCCTTGCTTAGCCAAGACATCCGCCATAAAGTTGCCTTTGTAGCTTACATGACTAAAAAAGACACAATCTGAATCCTTGAAATATATCAACCATCTAGTAGGTGGTCCAGTTGTAAGAATTTGAGCCAAGGGGTTTGCTCCTCCTACGATCTCAAGTTCGAGCCCTGTAGTTGCTAATATGATGACCACTGAAGGCTTACATGGTCATTAACTTTAGGGCCCGTGGGATTAGTTGAGATATACGTAAGCTGGCCCGGACATCCACGTTAATATATATATATATATATATATATATATATATATATATATATATATGCTGAATAACAAGTTATCAAACTTTCATTGTCTATTATTGCCTGTTTTTTCCCATCCATAATAAAAATTTAGCTCAATAATATTCCTCTTTAGAAGCAATTAACTAACTCTAGTGCATTATGTACTGCCAATATTGTAATTGTTTTTTAATTATCGGATCAATATAATGTTTTTCAATATAATTAAGGTTCTTAATTTGAACACTACATTATTAGAAAAATAGTGTGCACTTAATAAATTTATTATGTTAATTAAATAAAACCTTCATTCCGTCAGTAAAATAAAAAAAACAGGCAGAACTATTTTTTTTATTATTATTATTACTTAGCAACATAAAATTCCGTCCATAAAAAATAAATACTAAATAGTACAAATATTTATGTCGATAAAAAAAAAATCGCTGGCATAAATTCTGTCCGTAATTCAAATATTAGGCAAAATATTGGTTTCCCTTGCTTTCGAAAATATTTTCTCTACCTCAAATTTCTTCTATTTATATCTCTCTCCTATTCCCTCTCACGTCTCTTCCGTTCTCTTCCTCTCCCTCTCTCTTATTCCTTCTCCATTATCTTTCTTTCCTATTTCTTCATTCTCTTAATTTTTTTCTTTATTAATTCATTCTTAATTCTCTTCATCTACCAACCAACAATTAATATTACTTTAGAAGAACAACTTTTGGTCTCTTCTTTCTTACGTTTTCTCTTTATAATTTCTTGATAAATAATTCTTTTTGTGTGTAGATAATATTATGGTTGATTATTTTGTTGACATTGTTAATTTTTTTTTGTTTTTTGTTTTTATGATAGTATGGTGTTTATAATCTTGTGTTCGATAGTGATAAAAAGTGATGGATTTGTGAATTTGATTTTTTTTTTACATTGAATTTAAATGTAAGAAATACAAATTCAGTAATAACAATACTGAAAAATAAATAAATATTTTTTAAATTTTTTTGGATTTTAAATTTTTTATTTTCATTACCAATGGAATACCAACAAACATTTTTTTTTTACAAGATTTGTCTATAAAAAGAATCCATCCATAAAAAAACTTATTTACACTAAAAATACCTACAAAAATTTTTGTGTATAAAATATTACTGATAGAAATATATTGTTTATTAACGGAAAACTTTCGTAGGTAAACACTTTTTTTTTTTTTTGTAATGCTAATAATCTCATGGTTATAAAACTTCAGCTCAAGTAAACCATTTAAACTATACATGATCATTGTTTAAGTAGAGATAATAAAAAAAAAAGTAGAAATCAAATAATATTAATGTACATTTTAACAAAAATTGACAGGCATGTAATTAGCAATATTATGAATTATCACGTTAATTATAAGAGGGAAGTTAAGTGTTATGTAAGCCATTGATTGGAAGTTGGCATTAGCAAATGCAGGCTCATCCAGCAAATGGTAAATTTGATGGCAAAAATATTGTATGAGACGTTGTTCTTTATACTTTTATAAGGGGGCATAGACATGGTGCAGATGCATTGAATTGAAATTAACCCATAAACGGTCCCCCTTTCAACCCACAAACCTACGTGATTTTGACTCTAATGTCATAGAAGAGCTTTGCGGGTTGTCGTTGTTTTTTAGGGTTAGCAAATGTGGGTCTTCAAAGGCATGTTGTTGGGTGCGGCGGACCCCTCACCGTGAGATGGTGCAATCCATCAAAAGTACTTCCATTAAATTCAAAACATGAAATTTGTAAATGTGGCTCAGCTCAAGTAGTCTATAATTAAGAAAGATCTTCTTAATGATAATGCCCAAGATACACAGTGAGAGGGGGAGAGAGAGAGGGAGGGGGAGGGGGAGGGGGAGGGGGAGGGGACAGTGACTTGTCCTGGGATGGCCTAGAAAAGGTGGAATTATGAAGAACAAGTGAGACAGTTGAGGTTGAGAATAATTGCAAAACGAGTCAAGCATGCACGAATAAAGCAGACTGTTTTCGCAGAACGAGATCCAAAACTATTACTATTGAATTACCAGTTCAGCTAATACACATGAAAATCTATAGATACACATAAATCTGTTACCCCTCCATGGAAACAAAAATAGCAAAGAATCATAAGAAACAAACTCCTTTTAGCTTTACAACGATTATCAAAATCTGGTCTCGCAAATTATATATTCAAAGGAGTGAAGAAAGAAAGAAATAAATCCCTTATTAAGTATATATCTTTTTAATTAATAGTTGGCTTTTAGATAATTGCATTTTGATACAGTCTCGGATTTCCTTGTCTATTCCTTAATTAGGCTAAAATTAATTTACTTCAAATTCTCTAAGCTACGTTATATTTTTAATATATCTGACAATTACGTCAAACTTAGTGCAAGTTATAAAGAGTTGGTATTTGTTATATGTCAGGCATTGATTTTAGAATTGAATTAGATTCTTGCCCGCATTAAGTTGGTTGGATAATTTGATGGTCACTAGATAAAATACTTTTAAAATATTAAGATAGTGAGATATTGAATGATATATTTATTTAAAACAATATTGAAATGATGACATACTGAATTGATATGAACTAAACAAGGTTAACCCATGAAAGTCATGATAACTCTTATGAACCCAAATTGAAACAAAATTGGGAGACCAATTTAATCAACTAAATATTGAAAGCCATATAATGAAAAAAATTCCAAAAAAAAAAGTTACACGAGTAAACCTAGATTGGTGGTTCGCTCTACGCCCTGGGTTGAACCAAATTGTTTCTAAAATAAAAGAAAGTATGCTCAGACAATGGTAGTGTTTTCAAAGAAGTAAGAAAAATTTGAGACTCAAGTCATTGATCTGGCTGGATCCAATAAACCCAGTTAATTTAGTAATATGATAAATAAATAAATAAATAATGACAATAAATAAATAAAAAAATATCAATAATCAACTATAAAAAATGAATCACCAATATTATACCTAGAAGAAGAAGAAATAAAAACAAAATCCATTAGAGACTCATTGTTGCTCTATCTTAGACACTGACCCACTAGCATAAAGAGATCACTGAGATGATTGTAATGCCATTGTAAAAAATTGTATGACAACACCGAAAGAGGTCGCACGCGCTGCCTAATCAACAACTCTGAAATCAAACCTAACAAAATATTATAAAGTGAGCATACCATACTTATATTTAAATGATTAATTTAATTTAATTAAAAAACAAAGATACTTTTTAAAAAATCTAAATAAAAAAATTAGTGAAAATCCTATGAGAAAATAAAAAAATAACAAAACTCAATCTGCAATTCAATCAAATTCTAAAGGATAAAATTAAAAAGAAATGGACTTAATTAAAAAAGAAAAAAAATGAACCAGGGCGAATCTCATAAATCTAGGTTAATCTCCCTAAATTACAATTTGTTAAATATTAGATTTGGGTTGAATCAGGAAGCTCAATTCAATATTGAAGGATGAAATTGGATTAAAAAGAATATCAATTTAAAAAAAAAATTAGTTAGAGCTATCTTGATAGTCTGATTAGCTTAGATTAGAGCTGTTTGATATCATTAGAGCTGTCTTTTTGGTTTTTGCTCTAGATTTGTACACTAACTTTTTATCTCCTTACCTACTTTGGCTATAATGTATGGCTTATATAAAGAAAAAAACATGGGTGACCCTATCAAAAACCATGATTGATCCGCGACTAGGGTTGGCTTGATGAGAACCTCGTCAAGACCCAGTCATTAATCCATTAATTTTTTTTGAATTTTTTTTACAAAACGATATTATTTAAAAAAATTGTATTAACTTGGGTCCACTCAAATTGATTCTCTTGACACATGACTCGAGTTGAGTTTTATAACTTTAAGGTTATGTAAACATGCAAATAGGACGTACTTTATATATATAAAGAGTACTTAACATATACTCATATATTTTATATATATATATATATATATATATATATATATATATATATATATATATCAAAGTAAACTTAAATAAAATACAACAAAGTCGCCAAACTAAAACTTTTATTGTTTGATTCTCCCATATAAAATCTTCCTAATTTTTGGAATGGAACGTCAAATTCTTCAAAACAGATGCTAGCTTATTGTATAGTATTTGCAATTTAGACGAAAAACAATTAATATATGAACCTGAATTATGCAATGTTTAATAATTTAAGGAGCCAATTAAGAAAAAAATTAGTTTGGTGTACTAGATGAGAATAGGTTGAAAAATAGGAAACTAATTTTGAGGTTGTTTTATTTTCTTCATACAAAGATTACGAAAAGAATGCAATTTTGAAAATACCAAAATAGATATTAATGATCATAAATTTAAATGAATAGATGACATATACAAGTTCAAAAGCAGGATCTAGTGCAAAACTTCAAAGAGTTGGTTTAATGATTAAGAAAGTTTCTTACCTTACTAGTACTTCACTTTTTATGATAAAAAATTAGAGATTAATTCCAAAAATATTTATTAAATTACTTTGAATCTATAGATGAGAGAGTGTTTTTAAAATCAAATCGACGATAATATTTTTATTATTAAATTAAAAAAAGCTTCAGTTTAAGATAAATTATAAATACATCAATTACGGATGATATGATTCAAAATCCAATCATCAAGAGAATTTAATTTTGACGTAAAAATTACATGAGAATATTAGAACATGAAAAACAATAAAATAAAAACAAAAAGAATGTCAAGTATTAAAAAAAAGAAAGAGGAAGAGAAAGGGTGTGCTTGTAACAGGGCTAGATAGATAGAGGAGAATGGGATGCGCATTCATTCGTGAAAATCTTGGGTATCATTTCTGAGGACCACTTTCATGCATCAGATATAAAAAACAGCCAACAGCTATACATAAAGAACCAGAGGTTCTAGATTAATTGTGTGACTTGTTCCGTTCCTGTCTCGAGTTTGATTTTTTATGTGTATGTCTGTCATCCCTGCGGTGCGTTCCCTGCTCACTAAGCTTGCAAGATGCTCAGTGGACCGTGAAAAATAATCGTAATGTGAGCAAGCTGACCCGGACATCCCACGCTAATAAAAAAAAAAAAAAACCAGCACCAACTGCTTGTAGTCTTGTACCTGCTCTGGAGAGAGAGAAAGAGAGAGAGAGGGAGAGGGAGAGGGAGAGGGAGAGAGAGTATGTATGTACGTACACGAAGCTGGATAAATACGTCTATCATCACTCTTCCTTCACAGATTCAACAAATATAACGTAGATTTTGACTGATGGATCATACACGTCATGTACATATGCAATCACAGAGGCACTATCAGAACTATGCATTTCACCAGCGGAATATTCCGTTGGTATTTAGTCACTAATTTTATTGACATGACTACTGATGGGATTACAGAAAGTTATTATTTGATGAAAAAATCATCTTTGAGTATTTCCGTTACCATCACTGATAAATTTATAAATAAATAAAAAACACCAAACAAAAAAATTTAGTGCCATCATTTCATTAGTATTTCTATTACTAAAGATGGAATATCATCAATGAAAAATACTGTTTATAATTTTATTAATGATTTATTTTATCATAAATGACGGAATGATTTATTTCTATTACTATTGATTTATTTTACTAAATAATTTTATTAATGTTTATTTTATCATACTGTCAGTAATTTTTTTAACTTTTTAAAACATACTGGTAAAATTGACTGGTAAAATTTATTCTATTAATATTTTTATTTGTATTTATTAATTTTGAGTTTGATTTTTTTGCATGTGAGATAGAGACTAAGATCTATATCTGTAGAGAGAAGGTGAACCTTCATTATCATCCATTCCTCTCAAGCAAATAATAATGGTGATACTTGTAACTATATATATGAGATTAATTTCTTTTTAATTGTATTTTCTTTCTATAAATAATACCATGATAAGTATATATATGCACGTGCAATAATTGACGGTGGTTGTTTTTTTTGTTTTTATGGTAATCAAGACTTTAATTAATGACGCTAGTGCCGTTGAATAATTAATAACAAACTAGAAGAGAAGAATATAGAAGTCTATGAAAACAAAAGATAAAAACTAGGCGTTGAAAAATTAACTCGAGAGCTATACACTTCAATTCAGCACCTCATCTTCAAAAACCAATTTGTTTTTTTTTTTTTTAATTGGAAAAAGAAGAAGAGAAGACGTACTTGGTTTTAGTGAGTAAAATTAATTAATTAATTAACAAGATAATTATAATTAGTTGCAAAATTCTAAAAAATCAAATAAAATAGATGTACTTGGAATCTTGTTCAAACCAATTCGGTTATAATGCATGGAGATTTTCAAGTACAAACAATTCACATGGTGTAACACTGATGACTGCTTTTCTACTGCATGTCCAGTCTCCTTGACGAAGTCACTCCTTGAATTGATAACTGGCTTTATTGTTAGCATCCATCGTAATAATAACGAGAGAGAAACGTGCGACGTACAAGTGATAAGAAAGAAGAAAATAGTTCCCTTCGTGATTGAATGGATAAACTTAAAGTGAGAGTAAAGTCAGAGTTTGGTATTGCCGTGGTTTTTATAGTTATAATTATAAAATGTAGTTGATGATAGTTTGATGTTTATTTATATTTGATTAAAACTGTGATTGAAATTGAGGTTTAATAAAAAAAGTATAATATGTTTGGTTAAGAATCATGAATAAAATTGAGATTGCGATCAAATTATGCAAATGTTACGTCATCAATAAAACACAATTAAAATTAAAAAATAAATTATTATTTTTTTCTGGGTTGGACCCGATTCAATACATTTAGCTTTAGACCGGACTCGGTCCGGCTGGAACGGTACAGACATGCACCACTATTCACGTGAACAGTGGAGAGTGACTCCATTATTCACATGAATAGTGGAGACATGCTTCACTGTTCAAGTGAGCAGTGAAGTCACTTTCTACTGTGTACTTAAATAAACAATGGAGAATGAATTATAATAATTCACTCTTCACTGTGCAGTGCATAGTGCATAGTAGAGCTCTCCACAACTGAAAGCAGCATTGTGTTACTTTCAGTGATCCTATGTTTTCAATATAAAAATTAATGGGACCCATAAATAGTAAATTAAGTTTTATTAATTACTAAACATTTATTTTTCGTGGTTGGCTTTAAAATTAGAAGCAATCATATAAACAAACTAGCTCAGTTTTATTCTCATATAGTCATCAATGTTTCGGGTTCTACTTACACTTTTTCAAAATTTGCAACGATACCATTAAAATCTCACCCCTTTTTTTTTTTTTTTAAAGTTTTGTAGGTTTTTAAGTGTTTTTGTGAGATATTATAGATGTACGGGTTTGAGAGGGAAAAAAAATGATTTATTTGGTGGGTAAAATTGAAACTTCAACTAGTACGAGTCTTAAAAGCTACAGGGGCAAATTTTAAACTATGAGAAAAGAAGGGGAACATTGACAAATCCATGAGAACGAAAATGTAGTATGAACTTGAAAATTGTATTAGAGAGATACAATTTATCTCTAGAATATTTTGAAGAGATTATGTACATTGTTTGTATTGATATGTTTTAGATTATAAAACTAGAAAATTGGTCCATACTATGCTGCGAGTTAAATTAGTTTTTTTAACATAAAAAATATTTAGGTATTACTAATGTTTTTTCTAATAAAAAAAATATTAAACCTTGTGGGGATCTGATCGACTTGATGGGTTCAATAATAATCTGGACTACTAGCAAAAACATAATTTGACTCAAAATAAATATTCAAGATTATATTTTTTAAATATTGAGATGACAATATATTGAATCGATTCGGGTCAACCTAATTTAACCTACCAATCTACATGACAAGACATAGACCATGATATATAACCTCATAAAAATAAAATCAAAATAAATTATAAAGTCCGATTTTCAATAAACTTAATGTTAAATAGTGAAATTGAAAAAACATCAATTAAAAAAAGACTAAAAAAACGACTCGAGTAAACTCAGGTTAACCTACCAAACCTGCGATCCAAGTCATGGGATCGAGATAATTCAATAGAAATCAAATTGAAACAAATTATAAAGTTCAATCCTAAATCAACCTAGTGTTGAAAGATGAAATTGAAAACAAAAAACATTGATTAAAAGGATTAAAAAACTCTCGACTTAATCCACCAAACTCGTGATTCAAGTCATGAGACAAGGATAACTTCATAGAAAATAAAATGAAACAAATAACAAAACCTAATTCCTAATTAACACAATGTTGAAGGATGATATTGAGAGAAAAAAAAAGTCAAATAGGAAATTGGAAAAAAGAACTTGAATCAACTGATCAATTAACTCTTCGAACCAGCGATCCAGATCATGAGACTAGAATAACCTTATAAAAAATAATTATGAAGTTCAATTCCTAATAAACCTAATATTGAAGGATGAAATTAAAATTGTAAAATCTATTTAAAAAATAACACAAGAAAACAACTTGAGTCAATTTGAATTAACTCGCAACTCAAATCATGAGACGAGAATAACCTTATAGAAAGTAAATAAAAACAAATCAAGAAATCTAATTTCCTATCAATCAATATTTAATGATGAAATTTTAAAAAAAATAAATTAGAAAAGAAAAAAAATTCGAGTCTATCGAATTAACCAATCAAACATGCAGTTTAGGTCATGAGACTGAAATAACTTCGTAAAAAATAAATTGAAAAATAATTATGAAGTCTAATTTTTAATAAATTTAATGTTGAAAGGTGAAATTAAAATAAAAAAATTAAAAAAAAAACAAATAAAAAAAACTAAATAAAAATATTATTTTAATGAATAGTATTATATACAGAGCTAAGCTAGGAAGGAGTACAACGAAAACCCTCCTTTTTTTATTTTTTGTTAATTTTCATTTGTTTTAAGTCCAAAATTAATATTCGATTAAGGGTTACTTTTTCTTTGAAAGTAAATCGGCTAGTCATTATCCTCCTTGGTGCTTGCAAGTTGCATTTAATGTTATTTTCAATGTATGTAATTATAAGCTTCCTGCTGTAGATTTTCAACATGTAATCAGATATATAGTCTTGCCAAGTAAGGTAGTATCCTAGCTAGGTTTAGCTATTATTCTGTTTTATTTTTCATGACTAAGATTACATGTCTTTTATTTTGTTGTAAGTTTCGTGATTTTGCAGACTATTTATATTTTTCTATTATGTCATGTTTTCAGTGGCTATAATAAGTGCTTATAAATCATTCGTATTTCATAAAAAAAAAAAAAAAATTGAGTATATAAAAGCATTTCGGAACCTGCAAGTGATATTCCATATGTTAAAATACATTTTTTCTCTTAATACAAATGAATTATGGAACATTACTTAAATTAAAAATTGAATAATAATAGAAAACCATTTTCCTTTTTCTATTTTTTTTTCACCAATTAAAAATTGAAAAACATGTTTAGAATTTTTTTCATTAAAAAAATGAAGTGCATCAACATTATAACTATTTTTCATAAAACAATAAAACCATAATTAAAGGGCCCTCCAAAAATTCAGATGTTTCTCTAGTTGGCAATCCTGGACAAAGTTCGAACAAGAACTTTTCTCCATCACCAGAATATTTTGCAACTCATATTTGGAAATTTCAGAGCACCTTTTTATACACTGTAACCTTTTTAACAGTATTTGGATGAAAGTTTTTGATTGATGGGGTATTCAATGTTGTTTACCAAGCATACTAGACTCGCTGCTTCTGCAGTGGCCCGGAACGGTGCAAGGCAAATTTCAAAGATTAGCTTGAAGACTAATCTCCAGTAGTACTACTTGGAGAATTTGGTTGTTAAGGAACAAAATTGTTTTTGAGGAGGGAAATATAAGCTTTTTTTATTGTTTCTCCTCCATCCTTCATCGGGTTGTTATATGGTTTTATACTTTGGATTCAAACCTCACTTATATAGAAAATGACCTCTTAAGATCACCTGATGGCATCAAATTTTGGTGTAATAGGAAATCTTGGGAAGTCTCTTTGTTTTTTATTGTATCAGATCGGTTTTTTTTTTTTCTTTCTAAGCCTGTTCTTTTTTTTTTTTTGTCATGTCCTTGTATTTTGCTTTAACTATTGGGTTTATGGCCTTTCCAATATATTCCTAATGATTATTAAAAAAGAAACAATCAAACCATAATTTCCAATTATCATCTTAATATTTGTATTTGTGGTAATCTAATTCTAAAATATTTATTTTAATTTATTCAAATTAAAAAATTATACTTTATTAACTCAAAAAAAGTGAATCTTTCATATTATATTTTCAATAAAAGTAAATTTATGACGCTAACAGTAACCAAATATAAAAATATTTTTTTAAAAATAATCTTTTGTATTGCTAAAATGCATGAATAAAAAAAAAATTTTATTTTCCATCATTTTAGCTTTTTTTATTTGAAAATAGTAAAAACTAGAAGAAGAAAAATATGAAGGACCTCAAAAATATATTTTCAAACTCTAGATGAGAAAATATTATATTCGAAAAAGA
>Ga0325411_1004383_pt1 | contig 15839 bp, 10 predicted proteins | sample PopdelMetagenome_13_FD_206181 | JGI IMG/M metagenome (GOLD analysis project Ga0325411, IMG submission 206181) | Populus deltoides microbial communities from Bellville, Georgia, United States - Xylem-PdIQD-R4 | ecosystem: Host-associated > Plants > Phyllosphere > Stem > Wood/Secondary xylem... | reverse complement strand
GGCGTATGTGTGCGTCTGAACTCTTGCTTCACGCCTGCTGTAGGAACTGCAAGCAGCTTGGAATCTGTCGCAGGTGGATTTTGAAACGCAGCACGTCTGCTACGCGGACGACTGTTTGCATGGCCATCTGAATCAACAAACTCATCTCCACTTGAAGCAAGCTTGGAAGAGATGGGTGGAGAACTCAGGAACAGCCAGGTTGTCTTCTAGGAGCTTAGTTTCATGCTGCACCAAGGAAGTAAAGGATTACAAACAACACACAGAACAATTACATGGCACAACAGATGATCCAAATAAGCAACTAGGTATGTTGGGAAAAAGATGATCCAAGAAAAAGAAGGGAAAAAAGGAATCCAAGAACCAACCATGAGTCACCATTTACTTCTACTAGGCTAAATCATGCGTGATATAAATTGTCATTTAGTAATGCTTGAAAGATTATAGATCCTCATTAGAGAAGTTGCGGAGGGAGAAACTAAGTGAACGGTTTTGCAAGAAAGCATCACAAATATGCAATACAGGAGCATGGCATTTGCAAATACGAACCAAAATCTCAAGCCTTAATTGTCATTTTGTGAAGGGCATCTAGAAAATTTTTGAATAAAAGTTGGGCCATTGTTGAATTAGCAATTGAAAAGAGATGTGATGATAATCAAATAATAAATAGCTTGAACTTTCATATTTGCATGGTGGGGACGATTGCCTTCTGGTGGACAATTCATAGGGATTAAGTACTCAATATTCTCTTATTTTAATCAATATTTCAATCAGTTCTAATTTCATTGGTTTTGGAACCATTAAGACAGCATTTCTCTGATATAATGTATTCCATGCCATCAAAATTAATTAGTGAGAAAAAACGGAGGAGAAGAAAAAAATATAAACATCCTACATTATATTTAGATATAAATACTTCAGAAACAGAAGGCTTATTACAAAAAGGATATGATGGTTCTATCCCGTGCAAGAGCAAAAAAACAAAATACGAGACAGCTACCACTACATTTTTGTGGTCATGCATCTTCAATGGGCTCCTCCTTTGTTTGAATTCCACAATGTCCTTCAGCTTCACTGCCCTCTGAGTCCATCAATCCACGGTCACCATTTTCAGGCACAACCTCCTGTGGTGCTTCGTCCACAACCCAGTCATCCATTGGATCAATCTCTTCACAAATAACATCGCTTCTGAAACCAGATCGCTTGTTTTGCACCTGCAAGTTGTAATGAACGAACGTTAAGTCCCTCAGTCTTTGTTGCTCGAGAGGGTTCCTTCTATCCGTGAGGAGCTTCTCAGCCATACTCCTCTTCAGGCCATACCTAGATGCGCCATCACAGGTTTGGCTCAGAATTCTGACGGCAAATCTTTGCAGCTCAGGACATTGTTTCCCATAGGTACACCACCATTGAGCTGCATTCAAATTTACAGGGGCGTCGAAGTTAAAAACTTAGTTCATGGCCAACTCAATGAAGCAATCAAGATTAGAGGGAAGGGGGTAAAAGGAAACAAAACGAAGGAATAGCCTTTACCTGGAGAAATATTGGTTCTTTTGACAATTGCTTTTCCCTCTTGAAAAGCACCTCTAGCATGTCTATACTCGTCAAGCTGAAATGTTATTTTTAGTTGAGTGCGCTGGTCTGCCACCATCCGAACAACGCAACATAACAGCCCAAATGTAACCTCTGGGTCACTGTAGAAATCAGATGAATAGAACAGACATGGGTTCAAATAATAACCAGCTGCATGTAGAGGGCTATGGAGACGCGTATCCCAGATGTCATCTATTGCTGTCCAAAAAGGTGTATAATCTGATTTCTTGTTTTTGAATTCCTTTTTAATTGTCTCTTTTACTTGATCCATGGTTTCATATATGAATCCCACTTGCGGTTTATCTCCCTCATTAACCAAGCAAAGAACACGCAGCAGTGGCACGGTTGCTTTTGAGGCCATCTCAGCTCCACTCCAGAAAGAGTGATCCCCAACCAGATGAACCACTCGCATTCCCTCCACAGTGGAAGACCAGACTGAGGTCTTCCACTCAAATGAATCAAACATTTCCTCCAAGTTCTTCTTTTCTGATAGAATATTCTCCAAGGTGAAGAAAGGCATAGCCAACTTCATCTTGGAGGGCTTTATCAAGTCGTTGTCATCTATATGATTTCTCATAAGTTTCAAAACTTTTTTATGTCCATAGATGAACTTCGTAATGATCTTTGCCTTTTCCAGTGTTCTTCTGATGGAATCCATTGCCCCGATTTTTTCCAGCATGAGCTCAATGCAATGAGATGCACTCACACACCAGAACACACACCAATATCTTTGCATAAACTGCTCGCCTACAGCCCCCACCCAGCCTACTGTAGAAAAAGCTACAATTTGAACTACGTTGTCAATCCCAACCTCCTCAATAACTCCTTCCAGCAACAACTGTAAGGCATTCACATCATCAATGATAGCTGAAACATCAGCTGAGCGGAGATAACTTGGACCCCCAGGGCATTCCACAACAAAACTAACCAGGTTGCGACCCTTCTCATCAACCCATCCATCCAGCAAAACACTGCACCCAGTGCTTGCCCATGAACGACTAATCTCGTTCACATATGTTTTTATCTCCTCTACTTCATCATGGAGGATCCACCCTTTCAAATCTTGTAAAGAAGGAACCTTATACTCTGAATGACCATCATCAAGAGTGGCATTTATCATTCTCTGGAAGCTAGGCAAAGTGGAAGCACTGAAATCAAAACCCGTTTCGTAAAAGAATCTGCCAACGCATCTTTGAGCTTGCCTTGACATTACATTTTCCTTTGGTCCACTACTCATGGCTCTTCTTCTATTATTAACTGAAACATGTTCAGTCATATCATCTTCTACCACAGAGTGCATCTCTGCATGCATTCCACTCCCACAACCTGTGGTTTGATTGGCATCCCTCTTCTTACGCTTAGCAGCATTCAAGTCAGGGGAGCAATATCTCTTCCAAGGGAGATCTGGGTGATACAGATTCTGAACTTCATTGTCACGACTCGCTCTTTTAGTTTCTAACAACATGCTTCTTAATGATTCCCTCACATTTTCAGCGACCTTTTCACATGGCACTACATCCCCTCGTATACCTCCTACGTGGTACTTAAGACGAGAGAAACCACTCAGTACTTTACCACAGTAATTGCATTGAACTCTTTTCTTTTTCTCATCAAGAGCAGCACCATGATCATGAATATTAATGGACACTTCACCAGCAGTCATCACGCTAAATTTAAGAGAAGAAGGAAATTCTTAAAATTGCACAATCTCAATTTAGCAGAGAGCCCTCAATATGTGCAAAGTGTTCTCAGCAAGCTTCCGCTGCAAATCCACACAAAACAACTCAAGGGAATACAATTGCAGAAATCAATAGATCTGTCAAGTAAAGCCCATTGGGTAAAGCACATAAGAAATTAGAACAAAGAAGAAAATTTTCATCTTTAGACATAAAGGCCTAAACTTTACACATCAGAGATTGAAAGTAGAAGAAAAAAGCCTTTTGGGGCTAACAATAACTAAGATTAAAGCTTACCCACCAGAAAATATGTACAAATGAGAAGAAACAGCATGGTTTTACACATTCAAGAGACCAAAACAACAGAGAGAGCGGGAAAAAAAAGGTACCTTTTAGAGTCCAGACTTCGAAAGCTAAGAGAGTGGGAAATACTCACAAAGAAGGAAGACTGAGAATTTATCGCCAAGAATCTATCACTCAGTCGGCTTTTCTTTCATTTGCAGCTTCTCTCTCTCTCTCTCTCATTTCTGCGTGTTCTCTAGTCTGTAACTGTAAAATGGTTTCGACTGAGAATCCCGAGGGCATTGAGGACACGTGCTTGAATCTATGTTGAATTATGTTCAGTCATTAAGTCCTAACCCAACTCCACTCGAATAAGATTAACGCGCCACCAGACCAGTTGATGGTGGTGCTGATGAGGTGTTGCCATTTGGAGGCGCTGCGGTTTGATCATGGCAATTGGCAGGTGCCGTGTGTAACAAACAGCACAAGCGAGACTACTTTTTGAAAGAAATGCTAAAATAAGGCCCTTTACTATGCAATATACATAAATAAAACATAGGTAGAATTAACATGGTGGTTGAATAATCATGTTTATACAGTTACAGACCTGATATATCTTTTGTTTTGGTACATATTTTTTCTTACCAGTTCATCTCATTATAAGCTAGTTCTCCCTTCCTACCTTGTTGGTGAGCTGGCTTTGTATTCCAATGGCCTCAGAAATCAGAAACGATATTCTTAGACAATGAAACTGAATCATGAAAAGGAACAAAACTGCTAGGAGGAACTCAAGATAGTTAAACCCAAAAGATAACGTTTCTGCAGGCAACGTACTAATTGGAACCAGTAGTATTCACAAGAGTAATTAAAAAACTAAAGCAATACTAACATCCATTGAGAAATGACCCCTCAAGGATCCTATCCCTTCCCTTGGTTGCCTGCCTGCATTATTGATGTCCATGCAGAATTAAGAATTAGTGATGATGTTGAAAGATCTTCATTTGATTCCCTTTTGATACGATATTGCCACCCGCATCCCCTAGCAGTCCCTGTTTCCAAGATGGAACTAGCATTATATAGGTGCAGGATTGACAAGTATCAGCCACAGCTAAAAAAATTAGATGCAATGGTTCTATTGCTTTCCTTTTTTTCTTTTCAGTTGCATGGGATTAGCACCGAACTAAAAAGTTTGGTCCGCATGACTTGTATGAAGCTCGGTATGCAAGGAAATAGTTCACTTCAAAATGGTGGGAAACTTACCAGAAAGCAGTGCCTGTGAGAAAGCCTGCAATGATAATAGAGACACATCAAGCCTTCCAGCAGCATCAAGCCCATGTTGTCCTCAAATAGGTGCCCAAGGCGTGTGCCCGCATGGCATCACAAGCTGGATCAAGCACTAAAGGATATCATCAATAGTATAAATAATATCATCTAAATATTATTAAAATATATTAATAATCTTATTTAATAACAAAATAAAAACAAAATAACCTAAAAAAATTTAAAAAAAAATTAAAACTCAATTACAAGCAAATCAAGCACTAAAAGACGAACCAAAAAACCAACCAAAAAATAAATTTTAAAAGGCATTAAAAAACCTACTGGAGTCGGCATGCTAAATTCGTAACCTTGTCATGAGACTGGAATAATCATATATAAAAGAAGTTGAATAAAACAATAGATGTCAGTTCTCAAGTAAACTAAATAAAAGTGAAACTGGAAAAAAATCAATTAAAAAATATCAAAAAAACTCGAGTTAACCCGGATTAACTCGACTAACCCGTGATCCGAGATATGAGATCGGGATAACTTTATAGAAAGGAAAGCAAAAAAAAATCACTAAGCTCAAGGCCCAACAACCTAGTGTCGATAAATAAAGTTGAAAACAAATCAATTTAAAAAAAGACCTAAAAAACCAAAATTAAATCAAGCTAATATTTGAAACTCGTGATCCAGGTAATGAGATTGAGATTACCCCATAGAAGACAAATACAAAAAATTCATGAAGTAAAATTCTCAATCATCAAAGTAACGAGGGGTGAAATTGAAAAAAAATCAATATCGAAAAGGATTAAAAAACAAAACAAATAACAATAAAAAAAACTAGAACCAAATATGATATAAAAAAAATAAATGAAATAAAACAACGAGGGATGAAATTGAAAAACTAAAATAAATCAAGAAAAAATAAAATAATAACAATCAAAAGAATGATCATCAAATTGGATATAAAAATTAAATGAATTCAAATATTAAGAAATAAAATTAAAAAATAAAATCAACTTTAAAAAACATTAAAAGCAAAAGAAATAACAATTAAAATGATAAAAACCAAAATTATATAATACAAACTGAAATGACACATTAGTTTTTTGAAAGGGCAGATACAAAACTCGAAATGATAAAAGAGAAGAAGAAGGAGAAGAAAAATAGTCTGTTAAAGCCACACTTTCACTCTTCTATCAATACACACCCCACTACCTGAAAGAGCTAGGAGCAACCTTTCACGTGCCGTCCAAAAAACATGAGTGTATCCTACATGTTGACAATTATGTTACACACGTGAGTTAATTTTAATTTTAAAATTATATTTTATATTTATTAAATTATCTTTAATCAACTGATTATAGTTAGAAAAAAAAACTAATCTAGGTTGAAAATAGGTAAAAAAAAAAAAAAAGGCAACAGATTGTGTTTACGCAGGAAACATAATAATAATTACAACCCATAATAGTGAAGTAGTTTGCGCTAAAAGTTAGCATGGCAGCAACTAGGGATATCTAACAGACCCCGGCAATTCGAAATGCTAGTTTTTCTTTTTTATTCAAACAGCTAAAATGTCATGAGATACAAATCAAGCAACTCTCAATTCAATTATAGTATTTTACACGGGATTGAAGGTCTACAAGACTTGTATTATCTTGGAGACTTGCAAGCAATTGAGACTACCAAGTACCGGTAGCCGCAGCAAGGCCAATGTTGTTATACAGCAGGATCTTCAACCACAGCATCTTCTGATGCTGATTCTGAAATTTCTTCAAGACGGATCCTTTTCTCGGATGTTTGTTTTTCAAAATTATCACTGTCAGCTGCTTTGTGCTTTGATGAAGGCAGGGGTGATGACAAGTCAGTTTTAGACTCAGCAACAGCTGACGGGGAAGGAGGTGGCAGCTCAGAATCTTTAGGTGGATTGGTTGATGCTGACAAGTTTTTGGGAGAAAGTAAGGCACTGCCAGCATTCTGCTGCTCTATTATCTTTTGCAAATACCTAGCATGTTCCTCTATCCGTGACTGCAGAGTTCTCTGTACCTGCGTAAAGAATATAGGAACAAAGAACAAGTTATCCCAAAGGGGAAGATCAAAGATCTGCATTCAATGCATGTCTATGGAAATTATGAGAACAAATCCATACACCACAAAGAAGACTGATCTGCTTATATGAATAAAGGTAAAAGCAAACTTATCCCAAGCCCCAGGTCAAAATCTTGTTCGAGAAATTGCCTTAAAGCTGCATTTATATTGTCCTGTATATTCTAGTTTGAGATCCGATTCTTCATTAAAACAAAACAAACAAGCTATTTTCTCCATCAAAGTAAGTTTACAAGGAAAACTCAGACATGACACTACAAGAATTGGTTTACAACAGGGAATATTGATCTGCTTGTACGAGGGAAGGAAGGACAAAAGCAAACAAGGAAGAGGCTCGGGAAGGGAAGGATGAACAACTACAATGAGGTAATGGCCTCAACCCAAAGCTTTTCCCAAAAGTAATCAAGCAATTATTTCAGTGTTGTCCTGACAACGAGGAAACAAGAATGGATAGTCCCAGGACCACAGAGAATAAAGTATAATAACAGGTGCAACCAATTTATGGGATCAACTAAGAGAGAAAGAAGATAGAAACCAAACGGTAGTCACAAGTGAGGTGCATAACATACCTCAAGTTGTTCATGCAGCTGCTTCTGGACTTCCATTTGCATGCGAAGAGCTTCAGTGATTTGAATTGTCCTAGACATGAAAAGAGGGTAAAATTTCTACACATTGTTTGACAGAACAAAATGCCAAGATGACCACGTGGAATTGAAAAGGCAAAATAGACTAGTACTAACCCTTTTTTCTTCACATCACCGTCAATGTTGATTGAAGCCACTTTCTTTTCTTCAGAGCAAGAAGCTTTCTTCTCTGTACAGAAAGGGGGGAAATCTCAACAATTCAGTAAAAAAATTGGAAAAAAAAATAATTATCCTTGCATGCATATATAAAAGCAAAAACAGATCAAAGAACCCACAAAAATTGCCATTTAACTATAGCACATAATCAACAATGGCACAGAATCATGCACATATTGAGTTATTCCTTAAGAGGATTTTGGTAATGATGATGATGGCAATGATAAGCATGACTTCTTTAAGATTATGGATTCATCACCTTCCTTCTTTTCCGGCAAATACTTGGCAAGTCGGTATTTCTGAAAAACAAAAAACAATAAAGGGAAGGTAAAAAACTTCACAATTAAAGCATGCGCAACTAAGTTCACAAGGACTAATTCAGATTGGATGGACAAGTCTAAATATAACATAGATTGAATACCTGTAAGTGGCTTTTCACATGATAGATGGTCAAACCTTTAACGTTCATAAGCTTTAACACACCCTTTGGAGTAGCCTCTACATTTTAAAGCAACAATGAAACCTTATATATAAAAATAAATCCAAAGAGCCCGTTGAGGTGTTGTCATGGTTCAAATAATTCAGTGGTTCAAACCTACTATCACAATAGAGACCTTTGAATGAAAAGAACAAAGCCTAAATCTTTTGGTAGAATAGGCAACACAGGTTACTCACTTTCAGCCCCATCAAGCTTATTGACAGCCTCTACAAAGCGTTCGTGAAGCTCAGGCGTCCATCTCATCCTTGGCTTGTGTGCAGTGGATGAACCAGGGGAGGGGTGGCTTGAAAGTGCGTCAACGGAAGGAGAATCCTGGTTGCATGCGAATCCTGTGGCTGGTTTTGATGAAGTTTCAGGAGTTCCATATATTTCCTAGAAAACAGATCCAAAGAGAGGCATAAGTTAGTAGAAGATGACGCAGCAGTCCATCATAGGCGTGTCTAAATGTAAAAAAAGTAAAAAAGGACCCTGTTTGCTGCATTCAATTGGGAGAACTTGCATAAAAAAGAGAATATATTTATTTATTTTTTTAAACTGCAGAAAATCTCATCTTAAGTCATCCATTTTTCTTTAATTAGCAGAAAAGCATGTAGTCAACCAATAGAACCCAATATTGATTTAAGATATTGATAGGGGGGATGCTCAATCTATTCAATTCTAACTATAATGAGTACAAACACCTCGAGAATTTCTTTTTTGGTCCTATCTTATCAAATTTAAGGTGTGTGAAGTTTGGAAAGAAAATAGACCCTTAAAATATAGATGATTCCTCTGGTTGACGGTACAATTACAGTACAATAAAAGTACTTTCAGTGCATTCAACATAACCAGAATCTGATTGATGATTGCTATAATCCACTTACATCAAGCCCGGGGTTTTCTCCATGGTCTGTGATAGCTATTTCTAGCTCGTCAGACAAAAATTGCAGCTCCAATTGCTCTGTTAGTTCTAAATTGTCACCTGTATAGTTCATACCATGAAAACTACCCTCAGAAGCATTTCCAGACAAATTAAGAAAGTCTTTCATAAAAGCATCTGAATGCTCCTCGTCGTACTGATTGCTTAAATCCTCACTGAAAAGCAGAGGAGATTTTGTTGAATCAGTGGCAGAAACGGAGTGGCTGTATGTTGGAGGATGTGGGAGAAACGGCAAATTTCCAAGCTGTCGATTAGTTTCAGAGATCGATGAAGATGACAGGTACAAACTGGTACAGAAGACAGAAGAGCGTTGAAATGTGCTCTTAGAACTTTGGACATGGGAAGTAGGGGAAAGAGGGCTGTCTGGTCCAAATTTCAAACACATTTGATGTTGGGCTGTAGACAGTTGCATTTTACTTGGAGAACCGAGAGATTCTGTCCGTTTCAACGGGGATGGGCGTGGAGAAGAAGATTCACCTGTCAATGAAGTTTGACAATCTGATTTGCTGCTAGAAGAATTCTGGATTGGAAATAAGGTTGTGCAAAATGGTTGTGTGACTCCTTTACTGGTCTCACTTTTTGTTACCGATACGACAGCATGATGATTCATGATGATAGCCCAAACTTCATCTACCTCTCAAACAATCATATACCATACCCCACAATCCGGTAGAAAAGCTTTACGGATGGAAATGATAGAAGTAGAGATGAAGGGTTGGAGTTTTAGCAATGTTTATGTCCGGAACACTTTTCTCTCTTCGATCAGCACTGGGGTGTTACATTTCTGTAACAAAAATTAGCTTCAGAAATCGTATGTTTATGATTGTAAGCTCATTCCAGTAACAAGATCTGCCAATCAGTTATCTGCTAAATTTTACAGGCAGTTAAGCCACATGATCCACACAGATCTTGAAGTGGATGCATCTCCATGAAGTCTCTAGCTAAATCAATAGCAAACAATTTTCTGCTGAGAAACCTGCAAACCAGACAAGCAGTGCATCGATCAACACTAGAACAAAAAACCTGTATACAAGTTATAAAACAATGCAGCCACTAGACTGTTAAAAACCCATGAGAATCCATTTTTCCTAGCTTAGCAGAGACATTTATAGAGTTCTGATTTGTTATTTGATAGGCAATCGATTATATAGCATAGTTATAGAACAGTAATTTAAACACGGACAAAATAGCCACATCAGTAATTAGTACGTACAGCATGCCCAAGCTGCCTCCAAGTTACAGGGCATAGTACAGTTTCATCACGAAATAATATCTAGAATCACCTGTACATCAAAGACTAACAACAGACTCATTATAGGAGCCCACCATAAGACTTCTAAGCATCGGAAATTATTTGTCATTGTCAACTCCTACCTGAACCCTAAACTAAAACAACAAAGTATATTGGTACTACATTAGACAAGGAATTAAGACTGAATAGGAAGAAAAAAAGTAAGCAGCAGAGCAATCTCGGCTTTTCTGCTGTCCTGAGTTCTATGATTACACATCCACAACTAAGGTATCTCAAGTATCATGTCCTTTTCAGACATCCTCCCTCCATAAGGATTCTTGTCACACTAATGTAAGCATCTCCAGCACCAGCACGGTCCATAAACTGGTTGCAGAAAAAAACTAGAAAGGGTTCTCCAAAGGATTTTGTATGGACACATTCCAAATCCTTTGAGAATGTCTCTATCAAAACCAATTTGTGATAATAGTTAAGGACAGCATATTCCAAGTCCTTGCTTTAATTTGCTTGAAAATTGGAGATGTTAATGATTCCTCACTTTGAGAAACACGAGTCTGTTACCTGGACATTTGTAACAGCACACGACTGGCAGATGAATAAAACAGAACCCGGTCACTGTAGCATTGGCTACAGTGACCGGTGTTGCTTGGCCCCAGCCACCAGCATAATCAAGGCGCCTCGGCTACCACCACTGCCAGCCTATAAAGTGAAGAGCATTAGACCCACCCCCAACCAACTCAGCCACCACCAGCAGACTTCCCAGCTCAAAGACAGTCGCTAGTTTTACTTTGCCTCTTCACCAGCATAAAACACTTTTTTTTGTTAAGTTTCATTTCAGATTGTAGCAAACACAGCAACTACAACCTGTATCGTTATCGGTATCTGTTAAAGCTTAAATCCCACGACAACTGCCACTAAACAAGAACGCAGGAACCAACTCACCAAGCTCCAACACACTTTTTAACTGCGACTCTGAGCAAAACCGCCACCTTCTTCTCCACCATGTCAGCATATACCAAAAGCTTTAAAATTATTTTATATTTCTTATTTAGTTAAGATAAAAGGACAGACCTAAATATTAACCTGATAGACATGTATCAATAAAACAGACCCCCAACTTTCCCCCACCACTAAAGATAAGAAAAGATTTCTTCTTCTAAAACAATAACTCAAAAACCAAAATAAAAAAAGCATAAACACTCAAAATGAGAGAAACCCAAATAGAATTAAACTCATATAACGGAAAAGGAATTCAAAAGGGCACCAATTAATAAGCAAGAAAAAAAAACTCACAAAGACAGAGTTGAAAGACAAAATGTCATGATAGTGAGCCATACACGTAGGAGAAATCAGACAAAGAATCCTCAAAAGCAGGTGGTAAGATTCCATGCATCCATCTATGTCACAAGCAAGAAAAAGAAACGTTCATCAAAAAATCACCTGAGATTATGGGATCTTTTTTTCTCTCCTGTTTTCGTTATGCTTGCTGAAGGAAGAAATTAAGACGGACAGACAGATATGCAAACAACAATGTTAAGGCGCTTTGAATCTAACGTTGTATTCTGTCCTAGGGAGAGAAAAAAATGATACAAACACAGGCTAAACTAGAATCCTAAAGAAACTGAAGGCAGGGGTGAAGTATTTGAGAGAGATTTGGCTGCGGGGAATCAGTTTTTAAGTGGAGAAAGAAACAACAAGTTGAGATGATGATTGATTGCCTTGTGGAGATTACAGAGGTTCACAGGCCGTGGGAGCGAGTGAGATACACGCACCAATGGCAGGTGAATCTTGGTGGTCTGTCTTTTCTGAAGTGGGGTTTACTTGTGCCTGTGGGATCTTTATTCCATCATCTAAAATTAGAAACTTTTTGTGAGGCTTAGCTGAGCTCATCACCATCCTCTTGATTTCACTGTGTTGTTGTGTTTTGTACTTCGCGTGTCGCTCTATCTTTTACTGCTTCCCCCTTTGTTGGACTAACCTATCTCATCCTCGTCTACTTCCCCTTGACATCTGCCATTTTCACTTCTTACCACTTTGTTGTTATCCTTTTTTCTTTTTCCATGAGTGCAAAAAAATCTGTCTGTCCAGTAACTAAGCAATATGTGATTTTTTTTTTTTTTTTTTTTTGCTGAATATAGATATATTGGGGCAGATTGTATGGCAATCGAAATTAAGGTTTTTTTTTTTTTTAAGTACCTCTTAAAAACATGCTTTCTATATTAATTTCTTGTATATTTAGAAAGGCTTAATAAATTATTCTAGATATTAGTTTCAAGATTTGATTTTTTAAAAAAAAAAATAGCAACTGTCGCTGATTATTAAGGGAATGTTTGGTTTGAAGGTGTGATTAATTTTTTTTTATGGGACTCGCATAAAAAAACATGTATTTTTTATTTTTGTGAGGTGTAGTTTGTGTTTTAATCCAGGATTGTACCCTTAAAAAAAAATCACCACATCTATAAACCAAACATATAGTTATAAGCTATGGTTATATTTAACATGATTTTTGCAGATCGATTCAAGCTATTTTTTTAACTTTTAATTAAATAAAGTCATAGCATGTTTGATTATAAATAACTTCTAATTTAAATAAAAAAAATATTATAAATTCAGTCAATATTTTTATTTAATTATATTATTACGTAGTGTGTGCTGCATGCATTTGTTCTTGACTTATTCTTACCATAAATCATTCATGAAAGAATAATCTTTAAACTAAGAAATTGTAGTTTAAAAACTACGTCAAAAGAATTATAAAAATCTTATAGTTTGGACAAATAAGATTGGAGTGGCTAGGAAGTTGTATGTAACTTGTGTTTTATCCAAGTTGTTTTAATTTAATAATATATTTTTGTAAAGCAAAAATTATTTTTCTCGTCTTATAATTTAGTTTAGTTGTTTTTACACTTGTCCTTTCGTGTTTTAAAGAATTACAATTTATAAATGTAAAATAGGTTAAATTATATAAAGGTATATAATATAAATTATTACCCGTTTAGCAAGATTTATAAATTAAACTATTTTTGTAAACCCTACGGCATGCAGTACTGTGATGTACGATTAACGGCAGACAAAATAAATCCATGGTTTGACCAGAATCCTTGATTTGCTTAACACCACCGGTGAATCTCCCACGACGACGATGAAGTATTCCTCCTTGACCGAGTGCGCAAGGCAAGCGAATTACTACATGGCCTTTCCGATCTTCCATGAATTCATTATATTAAATAAAACACATATAAATAAAATAAAATAAAAGAATGAAGACAATATTTTTTTTATAAAAAAATTCAAGAAACAAATAACATGTTGATGATTAGATTTTAATCAGGTGAATGAATCAACTTAAATTTTAAAGCGGGTCAATGAATTTTTTATTTTTTTATTTGAGCAAACTAAATTTTAAATCAATTTAAATTTTAAAAAAGGATTAATAAATTTTTATTTATTTTTTTATTAAAACGAAGCTAAATACCCGTTATTCTAGATTTAACAACCATGGTTGCATGTAAAGTTATCAGACCACCCACATCACATGTATTCCTGCCATGACATGGTCAGTCTCTGTAAATCAAATAGCTAGATAGATCCAAGGTCTCCTTCACGTGAAAACATCACAGTTTCTTACACCATCGGACTGTACTGGATTCAGATATTTTTTTAGATTTTTTTTACTAAAATAATATTTTTTATTTTTTAAATTTATTTGTAAAAATAAACATTTTTAAATCTGTTTTAAAAATACTCTTGAAATATAAATGGAAACAGGACGTGTATCCAATGATGATAACGATGATCAAAAGCGATACGCAATTCCAAAAATGATTAAAAAAAGAGATGTGGGCCCCGTAACATTTATTTTCTAGCCCGATAAACTTCGACATGCAATTGCCACTTGTTAATGACTTCTATTATTGTTTTGTTTGTTGGAAGCATGGATATGTTTGATTTTTAAATTATTTTTTATTTTTTAAAGTTATTTTTAAAATTAGTACATTAAAATAATTTAAAAATATTAAAAAATATTAATTTGAAGTAAAATAAAAATAAAAAAATTTAAATTTAAATTTTTTCAAAAACAATTTTAAAATGGAAAATCAAACAGGGAAATAATCAATTAATACCCACAATTACACTCTAAATTAACTGGCTTCAATCGCTCTCTCCTCCATGCTCATTTCTTGACCATTCCTAGGTTCCCTCGTCATCGCCAGTGCCTGTCTCTAATTGGTGTCCCCTCCAATATACCAGCTCCCACTCCCTCTTATTTTATTTGTTTTTTTTTGTCCCTTGAAAAAGTTTTTAAAAAGATTTAAATTTGTTTATTTTTTGCAAATTAAATTTTTTTTAGTATTTTCAAATTATTTTGACATACTAATGTTAAAAATAAATTTTAAAAATATTAAAATATTATTTTAATGTATTTTTAAATAAAAATCACTTTTAAAAAATAAAGTGTAAATACTGTGTACACGGGGTTTGGCATTTAGACCCCGCAAACGTATTTAAATATACTTTGTTTGGTCGAATTATTAAAAAAAGATGAGAGGAATCCTTGAACGAGATTCAATGCGGCTAGATGGGGGGAAGAAAGGAAATAAATATTGGCATGCTCATGCTCATGCTCATGCTCATCCTCATGGTGCCATGTCCGTAACGATCACTAAAAGAGTTTTTTTTTTTTTTTTACTGTATCATGATTACAACTTACCATTTCGCATGTCATCGACGGTTGAAATAATGATTTTTAAAAAAATATCAATTTGATTTTTGAATTTTTATTTTATATAATTTAGTTTATTTTATTAAAATTATAACTTAATTGTTTTTTTCAGGAGGGAGAATTGAGTTGAAAGACAAAAAAAAAAAAAAAAAAAAAAAAATAAAAAACTATAGTGAAAAAAACAAGGGAAATAGGCGGCTTTAAAATTTCTTTTTAGTCTTTTATTTTTTTTACTCTAAGGTAATTGGTCCTTTTAATTTTTTAAAATTCAATTTTGATACCAAACTTTATATTTTTTCAATCTTTGTTTTTTAAGGGGAGAGAGAAAGAGAGAGAGACTCGCTAGATTGCGACGTAAAAAAAAAAAATTGTTGTTGACAACGATTCTAACCACTAAAACAATCATTTTTTTTCGTATGAAATGGTTTCATATGATAAAAAGAGTTTGAACTAAGTGTTTTTTTTCTTACTTAAAAGTGCCCAAAAAATTAATATCGGCTCAAAAAGATTTTTTGTTTCGGGTTTTGAGGTATTTTTTCGGCCGTCATAGTAGCTGGAATTTAGAAATTCAGGCAACGTATTGTCTATTTTTTAAAAAAATTATGTCGTTCGCCCTGTTGACTTAAAAAATAAACCCATCTCGTACTGGGTCAAGCACTTAGTTTGGCTTCCAGGTCTGGTAGTGCCTGACCTCATTCATTATTATTATTATTATTATTATTATTATTATTATTA
>Ga0325411_1004382_pt1 | contig 15840 bp, 7 predicted proteins | sample PopdelMetagenome_13_FD_206181 | JGI IMG/M metagenome (GOLD analysis project Ga0325411, IMG submission 206181) | Populus deltoides microbial communities from Bellville, Georgia, United States - Xylem-PdIQD-R4 | ecosystem: Host-associated > Plants > Phyllosphere > Stem > Wood/Secondary xylem... | reverse complement strand
ATAAGATTCCCACAGCAACTTTGAAAAGTGAGTAAGTTCAAAAAATCATACATGGTTATTAATACAATCAATAATCTTATATACAAACAAGAAATCACAAGTTTTAGAGAGAGAGTTTTCGTTCTGGGTGGTGGTGACTTGCAAGGGTTTAGATTTTTTACCATTGGATTTTGAATTTTTTTTCCCTTTGTTATATCATGGATGCTTGGAAGTAGGAAAGGCTCAAAGTGGAGCAATGCAAGGTCTATACCGGGAAGAATGAGTTGAAATTTACTAGAAAAAAAAAAAAAAAAACACTACTTCAACGTATAACGAGCATCAAAATTAAACTTACATTAACATTTTTTTTTTTAATTTGATTATAATAGCAACACAATGTAACCAGTATAATGGTAATTGGTGTTAGCAATATGCAACACAACAAGGTTGTTTTTGTTCACTTGTAAATGTATGATTTGAAATTCTAAACAATCTAAGTATGATAACTGAAAAAACAAATTATCAAAGTGTCATGCTTTCATACTTGAATACAAATGAGACTTTCTGAAATAAAATGAAAAAATATATGGAAATTTAAAGTCTCCATCTAATAATTAAAGAAAATTAGGGATTCTAAAATAAACACTAGTTCTAGAGATTCATGTAAGAGATTAGTTAAGTTTAATGGAAGAACAATGTCACCCCGATCGTATATTATCAAATAAAATGTTATATTTACTATATATTTTCTTTTAAATTTGTCTTTTAATTACCATTAAATATCTTAGTTATTTTCTAAGCTTGTTTACAATTTATGTTTTAATTTATTTCTAATTATTTGTGAAGAATTTGATGTCTGTTCCTAAAAAAAAAAGACCTATTAATTTGACCATGCATACATTTTTTGACATCGATCCCTAAAAAATAAGATTTGTAAAATAGGTCATTCACAAAATTTTGACATAAATCCCTTTTTAAAAAAAATAGATTTGTCAAATAAGTCATTTCTATCATGGGTATTAGACCTTTAGTGATGATGAGAATTAAATTGGGCTTTGGCCCATTTACTTTGGCTAGTTTTAAAACAAACTCAAAAGGCACCACTCTAACTAATGGGGCTTAATAAGGTTACGTTGATCTAACTCAAATTATTATATCTTTCTTATGAATAAGTTCACATCAATAAAATTTATTTAAAAATTTAAAATTTATTTTTTATTTAACTTTTTTAGAATACTGTTACTAAAAATATTTGAACTCAAACAATTATATAAATCAAGTTCATACACAAAAATATAAGCATACAAAAAACTAAACATATAAATAACAAAATATTCATTTGGGGTCTTGAAATCGACATTCAGGGTTCAGGAGGGGATTATTTCAAATGGTCAAAGTTACCAGATGAATTTTATCAAATTTGTCTGTCTGTACCTTCGTATACTACTTGGACTATATCTATAGTTAAGGAAGTAATTATGTTTATATTCTAATTAGCTTAGAAAGTAGACATCTATAGTAGGCATCCATACCTTTCTTAAGATGTGTGTTATGCCTGCTAATTCATTTGGACGATAGAAAAAATATGTGTTTGAAATTAGGATTAAAATCTGCAAAAAATATACGAAAATTGGGGAAATATTGTTTCGTTGTGTATTATAGATTCCGATCAATACAAGGATTTCTTAATGCTATTGTAAACATGTGTTGAAGCTATTGGCTTACCTATTCTATAAGGATTCCATGTCAAATAAGGAGACATTTATGGCAACAATTATTATCCATAGTTTGCAAGGATTCCATATCCATTATGGAATGTATGTGGTAGCAAGGAGGCTTGAGATTATTTTATTGTTTTTTTTTTTAATTTTACAGGACTTCCTAGCACATCAAGGAGACTAGGGGGATTCAATTTAAGAGAGAAAATCCCAACAATTAAAAACAAAGTTTCCTAGCTAATTTGGAGCATGAAACTTCGACAAAGCCTTCAAGGAAAACAAAGAGGGAGTTTCAGTCATGCATAGGAATTTCAAGTAAGAGGACTTTTTTTTATAATATTTTTATTTTATTTTAGTGTTGAATATTATTAACTTTGAACTTTATTTTAAAATAGGTTTGTTTCAGCCCATTAAACATTATTTTATTGTTTGTTTCAATATTAGACTTGTGTTAATTGATTACTAGATAAGTCTCATTGGCTTGCAACCCAAAAGAAATCAATTAGGGTTATTTAGATGGAATTATATATCGCTTTTATGGTTGCAAGTCTCGACAACTATGATGATGATTTGAATAAACAAGATTTTTTCTTTGTTTTACGTGTTGCAAATAACTTTTATTTGGAGGGACATAAATCATACACTAACCTATCAAATTTTAAATGGCTTTGTAACATCATTCACATACTTCAAGTTCTTAAGTACAAGGTTATCTCTAGGTCCAAGTTCTTTTTCCAATTCTTTTGGTTTTTATATACAGAATTACCTCTAGGTCGAGGTTTCAAACCTGATATTCGACTTTCTTGGGTTGGTTTTCAATTTCATTGTAGGTTGTGTGACTACATGATCATAAGGTTCGTATTAGAAAGGGATCGAGAGTAGATGGAGAGATTTTCAGTGTTGTTGTTCCTTTTTTGTGGTTTGTGTATGATGAATTAAATATTATTAATAAAGGTTAGTTTTGGGTAGTGGGTGGTGATTGAATCTGCTGTAGATGATTGGTTATGTGTGGGCTTGAAGGTTGGTGTTTTTGTTGGATGTGGTTAAGGTTAAATAAAATGGAAGAATTCTTAGGTGAATTATGACTATTATATGCTCAGTCTCTTGGTGATTTATTTTTTTATTATCATAGATTGCTCTTGTCCTTGTAATTTGAGTTGAAAGCAATGAAAAAAATTTTCATTGTTATTGATATCTTTCATATGGTTTTTATGTGTTGCTTTTTAATGAAGAAAGGGGCTGGAAACTATCCCAATTGCTAAAAATTTAGGACTGATTTGCTGGATAATCAACTGAAAGTTAGGGTTGGAATTTTGAGATTGAATGTCTATCTAATTAACTATAATCTGGGATTCAATTAGTTTGATTTTTAAGTTGAAAAAGATGAACCATATAAGATAAAAATTCAGTTGGGATCCTAAAGTGTTTTTTCCATTTCATTATAGTCCCTGACTTTTGACTTTTTTAATTTCATTCAATTAAGGTTTTAATTTTTATTTTGTTTGAAATTTAATCCCTAAATAAATTAATTGAATCCTTGAATTTGGTGTTTATCCGAGTTAATTAATTGGTTCCTAAAACTATATAATTTCAACCAATTTGACTCTCACTTTTGATTTTTTTCTTCAATTAAAGCCTTAATTGAATTTTTTTAATTTACATATTTGTTTCAAATTCATATGTAGTTCTTCAATATTTCTAATCTTAACCAATTTAATTATTTTTTCTTCAATTGAGTTTCTAATTGCAACCCTAATCATTTATGGGTTTTTTTAAACCTTTCCTAACTGAATTCTTGACTTATGAAACTTAATTATTTGTCCAACCCCCTAATTGTATTTTTTTTCCTCTTTTTTTATACTTTATAATTTTTTTATTTTTATTATTATTTATTTTGAAGTCATTTATGGCTATTTCTAACTTAACTTGGCACACAAAATTAAAAATGATGAAATGATTAAGAATTGAGTGAATTTATTGGAAATAATTTTTTTTATTGGAAACTCTTTATTTTTAAAATATATAAAATCGGGGGTTGAAAATTGGGTTATGAAAAAAAAATTAAAATCTCAACCTAACAAGGCTAAAATAATTATAAAAATATACTAAAATACATGTAAAACAAAACACAAACTCATCATTAAAAACCTAATACAATATACGACAATTAATGAATGGGTTGGCTTTATTAATATCAGGACTTCCTTGTGTTTGAATAACCTTATCCTCAGCCATGACATCATCAAGACATAACCTCTTTCAAAATACATCAAATGCATTACGACATACATCAAACCAATAAGATGTTAGGTAATGTCTTAGGTCATTATATTCATGGCCATAAAGATCTACAATAACCCTCCTATAACAACATGCTAGCCTAATATTCAACAAATATATATATTAATCAATAAGTAAAATGCATCTTTCATCATTATTAATTACAAAAAGTAATAAATACTTAAAAAATTTTAAATTTGTTATGCATACATCTCATTCTCCATGTCCGTACATGGAGAAATATGTTTCAGGTTTGGTGTGATGAATCGACGTATTATACCTTATTACACTCCAAATATTTATCATCTGAAATCACAAAATATATCTGAGTAAATATCTCATTTCTCCATGAATTCCACTATGTTATATAATTTTAGAGGTAGTTCAACCAATTATAATCATCGTTTTTACCCCTACAACTAATGGCATACAACGCATCGCTTATATCTATGTCCACTGGGATGTTTCGCCACAAGCCAAATTGTCTTATCAATAATCCGAGCAATCCAACTCAACCACCTCCATAAATATTATGGGAACCACTAGTGTTTAGATATCGCTATCCATTATACAAATTGAAGGAGCAGCTGATGGGACATCCTCAAAATAAGAAGTCCACAACACCTATTACAACATCAATAATGCAATTTATTATAAATATTTTTTACATCCAAAATAATTAAATGAAAAATTTAATTATGAAATAAATTTATTAGCACATACTTAATTAGATTGTTGTCTATCCAACTCATGACGATAAAAGGCAAAATATGAGTTGTATTATTTTTAAATAACCTGCTTCCACACCATCTAACATTGTAAACCACAAACTTATTAATAACTTTAATATAATTATAATTTAGCCTGATATAATTATTATTCATAATATAGCACCTAGATCCTTATAAGAGTTGTAGTTATACCCTAAAAGCCTAAATAAACTTGATTGGTTTGTGCTCGAACTGAGAATGCCCCACGTGAAGATACTTCCATGATCAAAGTTGTATAAAAAATAATTTAGTGATTAGTAACCTTTTTAAGTATTGTTGTTATAATGAGAAACTTGTGTATATTATAAAAATATCTATAAAAACAATATGACCCCCAAACTTGTTGTCCTTTTTATCAACATCTCATCATTTACATCATCTAGTAGAATGAAAAAAATCTACTCAAACCATTTATGCCATATGGTATTTCCTTTCTTCATATTAGAAGGGAGGCTGATCATCTATCTATAAGTAAGTCAAGTAGAATAATCATGTCTTACAATGTAGAAGTCATCTTATTTACTCCAAGATGGAACACGAGTCTCACACATATATTTTATAATCAATACGCAAATCAAGTCATGATTAATCTTGATTTGAGGAGAGGTAATGTAATAATAAATTCATTTGCATGACAAATTACTTCAAACATTTATGGAGATGAATCTTATATTGCTAACAATACATCTTACCACCATCCTGCAAAACAAGTAAGCACATGTGTATAGTATCATAATACTATGAATATAATTCTTATAGTAATGTAATTTCATCTACTATAAAAATATACTTACAATGCATGTCTAAATATCCTCATATCAATCATAAAATAGATATATTAATAGGACTGGAAGCAATGTTCTGATAATCTATGTCTCCACCATATAGATCTAGTGTAGGCATACTAGAAGCACCACCTTAAGCACATATATGACCTTTCTATAAAGATGAAGCTAAACCTCGAGTATATGACATCATATAAATGCATACCTATAAGATATAATATAATATAATATGGATTTAAAATAATAAGTAATAACATTTAATATGTAAACTTATAATAGTGAGAAACATATCTTATTTCACAAGTTTTCTTATTATGGTTTGTTTAACTACATATGTTATATCTATAATGGGAATCCCCTCCCTTACATACATTTTATTATGCAATCGAGTGGACTCTTTTCGACCTCAATCAAGTTTTCACCTAGATAAGTTTAATTCTATTTGAAGATTAGTATATTCGTTATAATCTAATTTGTTAGGTAAAGGATGGGGTGAAGTCTTATATGTTTTTTTTGTGGTTCTGAATATTATAATGCATATTAACAAACTAGATATAATTAATATGATTTTTCATGTTACGTGTAAGAACATATGGATATAATCGATGAACAACTTTACATTTACCATATATGCATGTTTCTTTTTGTAATTTAATTATTTGATGAATATCTTATTTCCATCAGGTTTTAGAAGTGCATTGACCTAAAATAACCTATTTTCAATATTGAATAATATTGCATTATGATCTCTCAATCAATCCTTATTTATTGTAAGTTCTATTTATATAGCTAAAGGACACTTTCCTGCAATCAATGAAGTCATATTCATTCCTTTTTTGTTTGAAAAAATATGTAGCACTCCTATAAAAAACTTGATTAAACTAAAGTAGAAACAAGTATTGCACATGCACCTTTCAATACTTGATTAAAGGTTTCTGACATATTGGTTGGCATATTGTCATACCAGTTAACCTCATCATAAAAAGTGTTTATCTTTCTTTCGATTCATTCTTAAGTCATTCTTTCATCAAACCATACATTAAATTTATGTTTTAAAGCTTCATAACATATTTACATTAAATCTTTTTTTTCTTTTCTTGCAGTCAAATCTTTAAATTTGTGATTAAAATCGCTTATAAAGTGTCTAGAACAATACCAATGATATCCAATCAGCTCAGACTATATTTATGCCATTCCATTATTAATGTAAGTGTGTGCGTGTCTATATGTATGTGTGTGTGTGTGTGTGTGTTGGTACGATCACAGTAATGTATCGTTGCAAGTAAAGTAAAAATCATTTCCATTTGTAATTATTTTCTTCCTTAAGTAGAGCAAAATCTAGATGCAATATCTCATTATTTGCATCGAAAGTAACTTCAATCACAACTCTCCATCAAACCTTCCATATAGATGGGTTTTTATCAATGCTTGTAAATGGATTACAAAACTTGAACCCTTTAATTATAAGTCTAAATGACCAAAAAGCTCTTTTAAAAATAGTTGTTTCACTATCAAAATCTTCATTGTGATCCCATTTAATAATAGTACCAGGATTTTATTCTTGGAGTGCCAATAATAATTTAGGCAACACTTCAAATAACTTCTTATGTTACTAAAAAACAACTCAAACACCTTTTGTTTTGCAACTCATTCCTTGTTGTATAAAATTTTATATTTATAATGTAATTTTATTTTTTTCCTTGAAAACTCACTACTATCATAGAAATGTTAGCATTCACAAGAGTTGAAAAAGCTGATACAACAAATTTTACAACATCTTGATGTTGGTCATTTTATATGAATATAATGGTACATGTGTGAGGACCTTTTAAATTTGCTATCTTAATGAAATCCGACCTTTTATGATACACCCAAGCAAGTATTATTGACATTTAAGTGCTTGAATATATTATAATTGTATAAAAGTTATTGTTGAATGTTGAACTTAATATTCAAGTGAATGATATCCAGTCAACTCAGACTATATTTATACCATTCCATTCTTAATATTAGCATGTGTGTGTGTGTGTATTGGTACGATCACAATATTGTATCGTTGAAGGTAAAGTAAGAACCATTTCCAGTTGTAATTATTTTCTTCTTCAACCAGAGCAAAATCTAGATGCAATATCCCATTATGTACATCAAAAGTAACTATAATCAACAACTTCCTATCAAACCTTCCATATAGATGGGTGCTGTCAATATTGATAAATGGGTTACAAAACTTGAACCCTTCAATTACATGCCGAAATGACTAGAAAACTCTTTTAAAAATAGTTGTTTCACTATCAAAATCTTCATTGTGACCCTGTTGAATAATAGTACCAAGACTTGATTCTTGGAGTGCCAGCAATAATTTAGGTAACACTTCAAATGACTTCTCTTGTGACTTATAATGTATTTTTTTTTCTTGAATGCTCATTATTATCAAAGAAATGTTAGCACTCACAAGAGTAAAAACAGTTCATGTAACAAATTTTGCAATATCTTGATGGTGGTTTTTTTGTATGAATGCAATAATACATATGTGAGGACCTTTTAACTTTGCTATCTTATTAAAATCCAACCTTTTATGATACACCCAAGCAAGTAGCATTGACATTCACGTGCTTAGATATATTATAATTGTATAAAAGTTGTTGTCGAATGTTAAACTTAATATCAAAGTGAATGTACAATATGATAATGCATAACTGTATTTATTAAATCATTATTAATGTTAAAAGTTTGTTTATTTGCCAAATCAGCATTACCATCAGAATTTCTATAAGTAAAAGCCAAATCATTACAAACCATGGCATCAACTCTAGTACCATCCTCGAATTCAGGAGTAGGAGGTCTCATCATCATAATCATCAAATATATCAACCAAGCCCAACATATCTTCATCTTCATTTTCATTAAGTTTAGAGGAGTCATACCTACATTGATCATGTATAGATTCTTAAACATACTTTGATCACCTTTCTAAAAATTAGCATACGAGTTTAATCTACTCCTCGTTGTCCTAAATGGACTAGAGGATTGTGATGTTTGTCTAGCCATTCGAGTACATTTGGGGATTGAGATAAAAATATGATCATTCTTCATAGTATAGGAGGAACCAATTCATTTAGGTAAACTACCCAGATACAACTCTATCATGTTCAATCCACTTTGGATGAACAATTTAATTATAGTCCCAAAACTCACATCACTTGAAATCAAAATGGAAAAATATTGATGTTCCTCAACATAAAACCCCCAAATAATATCTACATCAACATCGTTATAATTTCACCTAAATCCTTGACATCTAACTTGTTTAATATCTTCTAATGACATGCCTAAATAGCATTTAACAAGACATTGCTTTCGTCATTGTAAGTGATATTATTTTTTATATTGAGAATAATAGTATCATCATAATAACATAACATAAATATATTATAAGACATTATGTATAACAAGAAAACCTATCTTGATTAATTGGATAAAATTCCTAAAAAAAACCATTGCATCGATTCATATCTAATTTATCTCAACTAAATAACATCTCAAACTATGACAAATGCTAAATTCATCGCAAACCCTAATTAATCAAATTTCTACATAATTAATATTACTTACAATTCATACCAAATTTATCTCAATTCAAACAAAATCCTCAACTATAATAATTAATCATTAAATTCATCTCAAATCCTAATTGATCGAATTTATATATAATTGATGTTATTTACATGTTCATGCTCAGTAGCATGAAATCAAACCTAAATGTATCAATTCACATCTAATTTATATCAATTCAAACAAAATCCTCAATTATGGTAATTAATTCTAAAATTCAATACAAACCCTAATTGATCTAAATTTGTGTTATTTACATCATCAATTGCATGCAATGATACCTAATTACATCAATTCATACCTGATTGATCTCAATTCAAACAAACCTTAATACATCAAACTCAACTCTAGACAATTATCAAATCAAAACCAAATTAATCACAAATTAATAATGAAACCCATAAAATTAAGAGTAATATAGGGTGTTTACTTTGATTTGTCAACCACTAAGATACTAGAGGTGATTTTTTATGAAAATATACTGCGGGGAGGCTTAAAGACAAAAAAAAAAAAAAGACATCGCGTGGGTGTTATAAGGCAGGAGAAGTCGATTTGCAAAGGTGAGGAGGAGAGGTGGTTGTTTGTAAGAGGTTAGAGGGTGGTAGATTTGTGGTGGAAAAAAAGAGAAAATTAGGTTTATAAATGGTAAAATATAGCAGGGCAAAACCATTATATTTTAAAAAATTGTATTTCTCACCGACGATATTTTTAAAAGTAGTTGTTGAGAACCCCGACATCCTTAAAATAAATGTATTATTTCACAAAAACTTTTTATACATGTGTTATTTTAACAATTTATTTTTTGAGCAGTGCTAATTTTAAAAAAAAATCTCACATGTGAAAAAAATAAAATTTTTTAAGTCAACCAATAGCTTTATTAATTTATTTATTTTTGATAAAGCTGAACCTCCAATTTCCAAGTTAAAAGTAATTTGAGTCCCTTCATTTATGTAATATGTGCCTTAAAAGTATTGTCATTTGCAGGAATATACACAAATAAGTGGACCGAGGGATTGAAGTATTGAAAAACCAAGATAAGGGATTTAATTCAATAAAAAAATAAAATGAAGTGGAGGTCTTATTTTCTTAAATAAACAAAATCTTACAACTTGAGGAATCATATCTGAAAGCATGTGTATAAGACGTCCAGACCCACTAGTTATAATGGGTTCAACAGAGGGCATGATGGGGAGGGACAAATCAACGAAATGAGTGGACTGGTTGGTGAGGCACTAATTAACTTGCAAAACTCCAAGACACAAGGTAGTTTTCTAGCTCAGTTCTATTTCCTGACTTCAGAGTGGTGAACATGCTTGCAATGGCTGGCTGGTGGAGAAATGTCGTTGTTGTTGTTGTCTGGACTTTGGGCTCTGGACCTCACGGTGGCCGGTGAAGAGAAAGTTGTCGATGATGGAAAAAAAGAGAGAAGGCTGTTGGTAACTTGGTAAAGAAGAAGTTGTCGATCTCATAATGGCTGGTTAATTGTTGAATGGTTGAGAGAAAGAGACTAAGAGAGGCTGGGGACCGGGGGTGTTTGAGAGTGTGGTAGTGGTTTCTTTTCAATGTGTTTTTCATTTAGAAATGCATTAAAATAATATATTTTTTATTTTTTAAAAATTATTTTTAACATCAGTTCATTTAAATGATCTTAAAAAATCAAAAAATATTAATTTGAAGCAAATAAAAAAATAAAAACTAGCGGTGCAAACCGCGTTCCTAAAAAAATTCAAATTTTTTTTAATTTTTTGTTAAAATTTAATATGGTTTGTATGTTTTGGATTGTTTTGATGTGCTGATGTCAAAAATAATTTTAAAAAAATAAAAAAATATTATTAGCATGTATTTCAGCACAATTTTTTTTTTAAAAACAACCGCTACTATATTGCCAAACATATTTTAAGAGAGGCGAGGGACGTGTTGCATGTGATGGGTGGCTAATGCTGACGTGGAGGTACAAATCTGGTGTAGTATATATATTTCAGTTGAAATTATAAAAACAGTTTTAAAATCGTGAATTTACTTAATTTCACTTGATTTTAGTCTAATTTTATTAACTTTCGATGATGCCAAAACTTGAACCCTAGTTGAATGGGTTAGAGCCTGCAACTTCAAACAACATGGGAGCTACTAAACAGTAAATGCGGAATTCTTTGGTCTAACATGTGTTCCCGGACAACAATTTTAGGAGACACGTCTTTGTCGTTGCCCTTTAAATTTTTCAAGCTGCAACCATTCTACCACAACACTACTGCGTTTTCTTCAGTTGTAGGGACAAAAGAATTTATTGCAAGTCTTCTAGTTAGGTGCATGCATAAATGTTTTTTGATAAAAATTTGATATTTTTTAAATTAATTTTTAAAAAAAAAATTTTCAAATTGTTTTAATATGATATGTTAAAAATAAATTTTATAAATAAAAAATTATTATTTTGATATATTTTCAAGTGAAAAATATTTTCAAAAACAACAGTTTCTACACTATTAAACGCCACCTTAACTATTAGTAGGGGTGAGCGAAAAAACCGATTAAACCGAGAAAACTAAAAAAAATTACCGAAAAAACCAAACCGTGAAAAAAAACTGATTAAAATTTTTGAAAAAACCGACCGGTTCGGTTCGGTTTTGATAAGCCTGAAACCGAAAAAACCGAACCAAACTGAACCCAAACCGAAAAAAACCTAAAAAACCAAGCCAAACCGAAAAAACCAGGCCAAAACCAAGCAAAATCGAAAAAACCGAGCCAAACCGGTTTGAACCGGTTTTTATCCAAAAAAATTAAACCGATCGGTTTAAGCTGGTTTTGGTTCAATTTTATTTTTTTTTAAATCAGTTTGATTATTTTTTTATATAAAAACTGAATCGAATCGAAAATAATCACAATGCTTTAATATCCTTAACAAATAATCATATGCAGTTACCACATCAAATTCTGACCTCCTCCTTCAATTCTTCCTCGTAAACGGCACGACTTCTTGATCATTTCCATTTCATTCCTCATCAACCACGCAAGTTCATAAGAAATAATAATAATAATAATAATAATAATTAAAAAAAACCCAATTAATTATCCTACTCGGGCATCAATCTGCATGAGGAAAGGAACGAACAATTAAAGGCCACATTTTTTTGTCCCAGTGTCTGGCTAGGGCCGTCAGACTCGAGCTCAACTCAATAATTACTCGTGTTTGAGTTTGATCCCTAGTTGAACAAACAAGGCAAATTTGATAACAATTTTAAAACCTGATTTTTTTTGTTATTTTAAAAATGATTTTGTTATACTATGTTTTGCGTGCAAGGTAGTTTCAACTTGTAAAATTAAATGCTTTTAGTATACAACTTGAAGATAAACCAATCGCATTATCTATTAAAAAACTATGTTTACATTGTTCATATTATATTCATTTGATTTTCTATGTTTGTGAACATTATACTTAATCTATATATTAACATACCTCTTTTGCATCCTATTTTTAAGCTTAGGATGAACCGCTATGAATTTGATCAAGTTTAGACAATCTAACCTTCAATTTTGTTATTTGACTCGACTCAATTTGATAATGTTTTAATCTTTAAGATGCTTAAAAATAAGATTTTTGTGGTTGAATAATAGTTTTATCAAGAGTAATATAATTCATTTTTCTTAACTAAGATAAATAGTAGCTTAATAGACGCAAAACAATCATCTTCGATGAATTTGAGGACTTTTGTATATTTAAGTCAATATGTTTACAAAAACCATGATAAATATACAAAAAAACATTAAATTCTAAAAATAAGGTTGTTTGTTCTTGTTTTGATATGAACACTCTATAAAAAAAAAATTATGTTATGTATATACATTGAGAATTGATAAATTATGAACCTCCTATCTAGACAGTTCAAGAGATATTTATATCTTATGAAATTTGTCCTTTGGTTCGAGGAAGAGGGATGAAAAGTCATTTCTTTTTAATAGTATTAAAGATGAATAAATATCTCTTACATATGTATTAAAAATAAATAAATATTCATTGCATAAATATTAATAAAATAAATAAATATCTCTTTTATATGTAATAATAAGATAAAAATATAATAAATCATAAGAAATTCCTGTATACTTGGAGGTGCAGATTGAAGGATTCAAAAAAAATATATAGGTTTGATAAAAAAAAAAAAAAAACCCCTCCACAGACTATAAGAAAAGGCCCGAACATACATTTGATGATTGGGCTCAGGCATAATACCTGAGCTCAGGGGCACCAAACACATACTAGACATGCTGAGTCCATGAGCACCAAGGAAGTGCCTAGCGTCAGGCTTTGTGTCCAAGTTGAGGTGCTATGCCCAAGCACAAAACTAGTTTTCAAATCCCATTCAAAATCAGAAAAAAAGAAAAATTAAACCATTAAAAAAATATTGATAAATCACTGTCATCACAGCTCTACTGAATTTTTATATTTAAGGTTAAGTATCATTTTGAAAATCGATGAAAATTTAAAAAATAAATGATGACGTGTCATCATTAATGGAACATGTCATTATTAACTGATTTTGTTTTAAAAAAAATTATTTTTAACATCAGCATATCAAAATATTTTAAAATATAAAAAAAATTAACAAAAAAAATTAAAATTTTAAAAACACATATTCATCCACGTTTCTAAATACTCTCATTCTTATTCTTCTTCTTCTTCTTCTTCTTCTTCTTCTTCTTCACAGCACATCTAGATTCAGGTATGGACGTGGATTTTATTTATTTTTAATAATCCGAGTCACATTAGCAACAATTTTACGCTAGAGTTCAGTCACACCTACTCAATGCATTCTAAATCCATCCTCTGAATTTTCTTAAACGTGTTCCGTTCAAATTTGACATCATCATCAACAACTATGAATTTAACAGGTATTTACAATTCATCCTTCTTAGGTTAATTCCAAGTAAAGCTACTTAATTTAGTTTTGTACTATATCGGTGTCAAGTGTTGTGCTATGCTATGGCAAGATTAAATTTTTTTTAACATGAAAAAAAATTCTTAAAGGATAGCCATGTTTGTAAACAAGGAAAAAAAATTCAAAACTTAGCCATGACTGTATTTAATAAATTTAATTAATTTAATAATATAATAAAAAATAACAACAATAGGTAAATCGAATAAGAAAACTATCAATAATTAACTATAAAAATTGAATTGTCAATATCATACCTAAAAAAAAAAGAAGAAAAAATTCATGAGAGACTAGTTATTATTTTGCTTTGGACACTTTTCCATGACCAGAAATACCCTTGATGCTTGTTAAATAAAGTTTGCTTTTAAAAATAATACAATTATTCTACCCCACTTAAAAAATTTAAAAAGTAAAAAATGACCCCAAATATCAGTTAAATAAATTTTTATTTTAAGAATAATTTAATTATTTTATTATACTTTAAAAATATAAAAAAACATAGTTATTCTCGATTAATATGATAATAACTAATATAACTTTTTTAAAAAATTATATTATCCTTAATAATTAGCAATTAGCGTATTGATTTTTATTGAGAATAGTAAATTGATATGTTCCAAATTTACAATGCAATAAGAATGGTACTCTGTAAAACATTTAGCTATTTTAATTTTTTTTCTTAAAGTAAGGGTACAGTTACAAAGTTTTTGTTATGGATTAATGTATTTATTTTTCTTCTGTTTTTTTTTTTCCTAAAATGAATGTGCAAATACATACACACACGGGAAACACATAGTTCAAAGTTTTGCACATTAAAAACTAAAAAATAATTCTTAATAAAAAAGAATTATGCCCCTCATACTATTTAACTAAACTTAAAACATTATGAATTGAAACAGTGTAATATAATAGCAGCCCAACTCTATATATAAAAAGTTCAAAGGCAGCGAGGGAGGGGTGGGGTTGTCTTTTTACTGAGATGCATTTAACATTGGATGAATGGTTGGTGGGAAAATGGTCAATTCAAGTTTTGGTGGGGCTTCCCTCAGCGTTAGCCAGGCCCATGCCCCCACGTGGGGACACCTGGCACTTGGGCTGCTTACCCTTGTGTTGGGTCAGACACACGCGCCACGTGGCGCTACAGCTGCCTTGCCCAGGACGCATAGCCAGACCCACGCATCACGTGGTGAGACCTGACACTTGGGCTGCCCTACCTATACGCTGGGTTAGACCCGACATGGCGCTGGAGCTGGCTTGCCCTCTGTCCAGGGCTAATGGGTCCTGCGTTAGGATCCAATTTTCTTGGGTTCTTTGTCAGGACATGAGGCTATTGGATTTTGGGTTTCTAAATATAATTATTTCCCTTATAAATATTATTATTTTTATTATAGTTGAAAGTATTAATATCAAACATATTATAATTTGTATTCTAAATATTATTAGTTCAATTGTAATACAAATGATAGTATTTATACCCCAAATAGTATTTTTGGTTTAAAGAGCAAAATCATTATTATATTGTTTATGTAAATATTATTTTTGAGTGAGTGCATAATATTTTTTTAAAGTGTTTTAGTTTTGGCTAATGGTTGTTTGAAAAAAAAAAAGTAATGAGAAAGAATGAAAGGAGAAATTTATTGAGAGTTTTATTATTTCTAACTTGCTAGTTGGTGCAATGGTGATGTTGTGATTGGATTGAAATTAAAAAGTAATAAGATCTTACATGTTTGATGCAAATATTTTCCAAAAAACTAGAATGTCTCATCTT
>Ga0325411_1004374_pt1 | contig 15854 bp, 6 predicted proteins | sample PopdelMetagenome_13_FD_206181 | JGI IMG/M metagenome (GOLD analysis project Ga0325411, IMG submission 206181) | Populus deltoides microbial communities from Bellville, Georgia, United States - Xylem-PdIQD-R4 | ecosystem: Host-associated > Plants > Phyllosphere > Stem > Wood/Secondary xylem... | reverse complement strand
TAATCAGTATCTCAAGCATGAACTATGGCAAGCAATTTAAACTCGAACATTAGCTCGGGTAACTACCCAATACCTAATCTAGTTAAAAATTGAGAGATTTTTTAATTAAAAATTAGATTTGAAATCAAGTTAAAAAAAATAATTGTATGAAAGGTCAACTCAATGCAAAATCACGTTAAAAATCAGTTTATTTTGTTGAGAAATTAATTTTAACAAGCACTAATGATAATGAATCGAGTAACAAGACTATATATATATATATATATATATATACACTGCTTGTAAAGTAATTGCTTTAAAAATAAGTAATAAAAATATCAAATTTTGTATAAATTTTTATTTGAAGTATGATTTTGTTTTTATTTTTTTAATATATTTTAAAATTTTTTATGATTTTATGATTTTACGATTTGTTTTTATAATCCGAGTTTATTTTGTATTTTTCGTACCGTGTCAAAAATATATTTCTAACCATCTTTCTAATGATAATAAATCGAGTAAAATTCTAACTGAAACGAAGTCAAGTTAGTTTAAAAACTTAATAATAATGTGTTTATGATACTAAAATAAGTTAAACATTGAACTCCTTACTTGGTTAATTAAAAGCCTAAGATTCTAGTTATTCATCAATAAAGAAATCCCAACTTTATGATGAAAAGCTATTAAGAAAAAATTTTATTTCATACTTATTATTATTATTATTATTATTATTTTGCTTTTTACTTCAACAGTCTTCAAACTCCTCTGTTACTTTTATTTTTGTAACGAGGTTTGGAGGCCAACCACATTTGACATTGAGACCAACTATATAACATTTAAATAATTTCATAGTAATTTTTTTTTTCAGTTCAAAGTTTAGTTACGAGGTGGTCCATTATGTTAGGACAACCACTGATTAAGTAGTTGGTTTCTCTTTGATTTGTAACGATACAACAACTATGTTCATATCTACCCAAGTCAGTAAAAATGAAACAGATTGAATTACTTCAATATACCCATAGTACTTTGGCAAAATATTTCACTGATTTTTTTTTAAATCTCATCAGAATTTTCATTAAAAAATCAAATAATAAATATATCTTATTTTTTGTAGAAAAAAATTGATTTTAATTTTAATTATGAATTCCAGAAGAAATAAGAAAAAAATGAATTACACTAAATACTCATTAGAGATTTGTTAGCATTCTGTAGGAAACTCCGTAACTTGTTATGAAAATTATAGCAGTGAACATTCACTTATAAATGATTAAACTAGAATATAATTAAGATACAGAATCTTGGTACCATATTAATCTCAAAGTTTTTCCAAGTTATTGTCAAATTTATCTCTAAAAATGTTATTATAGTTATTAAATTTAATTCGATAATTAATTTTAAAAATCATTGTTAATTCATATTAATTATTTTTATTAAAAAAATATTTTTTTAATATTAAATCTAATTCGAGAATTAATTTTAAAATATACCTAAATCATTGTTAATCCATATTAATTATTTTTATTAAAAGAATATTTTTTTAATATTAAACTGGTGAAATCTGATCAACCAAATCAACATTTTATCTAGTTTAATTAAAATTTCAGCTCAAATCATGCTCCAAATTTCCTATGTCAACACGCACAAGTCGGGCTTGGTTTTACAAGAATATGAGCAAATATTTGCATAGGGACACAGACGATAAGAACCAAGAACCTATAAGACTATAAGAGTTTGTTAAACTTAGTTTGGGATCTGACCCTGTGTAAGGCTTGAATTACGATATATATATATATATATATATATATAAACATTATTTTATTCTTTAAAAAATATTATTGCTTTTGACCTGGTTAGATTCTAACGAAACCCGTGATTTTGATGATTCAACCCGCCGAGCCATTTAATAATTATAAAGACGAGTCATTTTACCGTACTCTTGAGTAGGAGTGTAGGACAGCTGTCAACGAGGTCCATATTGCAATCCACGGACAAATTCGTACGAAACCGATTCCAAAGAAGACCTCCCACGTGGCAAACAGCAACAGCAAGTATAATAACTCACCGTCAAGAGCTAGTCCCAAATTCCAGCATATCGAAATAAATATGCTGACATGGCCACGGTGATCCCCGGTGAATGCTAGCTGATGTGTCAGATAGGAAGGTGGTCAGGCACGTGACAGAACGACCGACAAGAGACGAGGAGGGCGCATTACATGATTTTTTTAAAAACATTTATTTAAAATTAATTATTTTTATATATAATATTAAAAATAATTTTTAAAAACATAAAAAAATATTATTTTAATATATTTTTAAATAAAAAATATTTTAAAAAATAACTATTAATACAGTAAATACGGAGCTAGAATTATTTATTAGAGGGGACCAAAATTAATATAATAAGATATAATATTTGTTTTAATTTATTGTATATGAGTTGTAAAACTTATATAATTTAGTTTTATTCAAATAACTTACTACAAATATATAATGACCTTTGTATAAGGTAAAATGTTTGGAGCAATACTAAATTGAGTTAAAGCAATGAAGTTAATTTCATCTTCATAATGTATCCATCACTTTAATATTGTTGGTCTTTATATCTATCAAATATAAACATATAAAGTATATAAGAAATATCAGCTAAAACGAAACATTATTTATGTTTGATAAACTTTGAAATAAAGCAAAAAATAATAAAGAATGATTCTTACACATTTATTTTAATTATGCTCGTTGTTTTTTCATAGAATATAAATCATCGATTATCATATCAATTGTGAATCTTTCAACAATTTCTTTTTCTATATAGACAATCAAATAATTTGCAAGAAAATCATTTTCTATCCGATTGAGAAGTCTTGTTTTAATAATTTTCATCGCTGAAAAAGTTCGTTCGCTGAAAAAAAATCACTATAACAAGAATTAAAAAAAAATGGTAGAACTAGGAGATCTGAGAAAAAAGAAAGCAAAAATAGTATAATTATATAAAAAAAACCTCATCAAATTATTAACAAACATCTCAAAACAAAACAAAAATATATTTTAAATTTAAGTTACCTTATTTTGTTTGATAAAAGATAAATTAATTAGTAACTCTGCTTCAATTTTTTTGTAGAAAAATTTTGCTCCTAATTTATGTTTTTATTTATATTTTTAGTCGGTGACATGATTTATATTAGGGCAAATTAATGGCTCTATTTTTTATTTCACAAAGTAATGCCTTTGTATATTTTTTTCCATGTAATTCAAGAGTAAATTCAAAGAAAATAAAAAATTAATAAAGAATATAACCCTTTCTCATTGTTTAATTACCTAATTACCTAATAAAGGAAAAAAAAAGAATTGCAGGGGGGGCCCGGGCACCTGCTTGCCGCCCCTTGCTTCCGCCCTTCACAGTAATCACCCATTCACCTACTGTGAGCCTTAAAAGCTCGCCCTCTCTCTCTCTGCTTTGCAACGCGGAATATAGAGAGAAAAAAAATACGGAATCAGTTAATAGCGGTTATAGATGTGGGGGTGGTTAATGTTAGAAGGTTAATTGACTTAACTAGAGTTAAAATAGATGGTTAAATGAAGTTAGGCTAGAGTGATTTTACGCTTGAATTTTTTGCTATAAAAAAAGGGCTGAGCTGCACCTCTTCCCTGTCTTCATTTATTCTTCCTCATCAGTAGACAGTAGGAGGAGGAAAGCTATAGAGAGAGAGAGAGAGAGAGAGAGAGTCCGCGTTTGTGTATTTTGATTCAACAATGGAGGTTTCGCTGAGAAGCTTTTGTGTACGGACAATGCTGGTTCTGGTTGTGCTTATTAGTGTAAACGCTTCGGAGGAGAAAGACGAGCAAAAATTGAGGTAAATTTTGATGAGAATTCGTTCTAGTAGTAGTGATTAATGGAAAACAGAGGTGCATGTTTTCTCAAAGGTTGATCGATCGCTTGCTTAAAGCAATAGAATTCTCCTTAGTTCTTCATTTCTAGCTCCAAATTGTTCTCCATAGATGAGAATTTCCTCTTTGCTTATCTGTCTTGTGCATTGAATTAATTAAGAAGAAAAATGTGAGTGGTGTAGGGTTAATTCGTTAATCAATGCAGATTTATGATTTGTTTATTTATTCTATCAGGTTGAAGGAAACGCAAGAGTTGTTGAGCTCAAAGAACTCGTCAATGGCGGACTGGTGAGTTGACAGAGCGGTTAAAATTTCATCAGGATCCACGTTGAAAATGGTTGAACTTGGGCCGTTGGATGAATTTCGCGCTGAATTTATCTGACTTCCATAAATTTAAACCATTTAGATCGTTTCGTGAAAATAAATCTGGACCGTTCGTTGAGTTTGTTACATTACTTGGTTAGATTTGTTAGAATCGCACGCCTTCTTTTCCCAATTCTCGAGAAACTAATTAAGTTCGCCGCATAATTTATTGCTCATTGGATTTTTTCAATTTACGAAAATGACCTCATTCACGATCATGTAATGTAAATTTACTACGAAATCCATTGATCAAGCTGTAACTATATAGAAGAGATAAATATTAAAAAATAAATTATATTGAATTCATAAAACATGATAATAATATCTTATTATTAAAAATCATTTTATTTTTATTTTTTAACATATCTTTTCTGTATGATAAGTATTTATATTTTTAGCACCGTAGAATCTCTCGTTATATTAATTAGTAACTAAGAAGTGAAAAAAATTTATTTTGAATTAAAATTCAGTCTTATTTTTTTTTCCAGGTATGATGATGCATGGAACGAGCATACTATGGAGGATCCGGAGGAAGTTGCGGCAATGGTTGACGAGTGAGTGTGTGTTTCTCTGTTCTTTTTTATTCGATCCCCTCTTCTATGAGAATTATTACGAGCCAATCTAAAGCCTGCTAAGCTATTATTTTATTGGGAACATGGCGTTCCATTTCCATAAATCTCGTGATTTCATTGAATAACTCTTATTGGAGAGCTAGAAAGAGATCGCATGACTGTGCATATTTAAAGAGAACACATGCGGATGTCATTTTCACCCCCTGGTGTTGAAATTCCAGTCAAACACAAAAGAGTCAATGAATAAGTAGTCAATATAGGCTTCATCATATTTGTTAAACTGATGGGTTGATACAGAAAACTTGTAACTCAAAGCCTAACCCAAGCTAAATCTCAGGTTAAATATAAAAAGGCATTGAATCAGTTAATATTTTCAGGGTTTTATTGATCCAATCAAATCAACATTAAAAACATTTTAAAAAAATATATATTTTTTTTTAAATTAATTTTTTAGTGTTTTTTATTATTATTTTAACATGTTGATATTAAAATAAATTTTAAAAATAAAAAAATTATTTTAATATATTTCTAAAAAAAAAATATTGAATCCAACCTTATATTGGAAACTTGTTTGGCTTCATCTATGCTAATTATAGCTTGCTGGCTATGCGTTTTTGGTTCTTTATGATAACTACAAGACGCTCTAAATTGTTTTTAATGAATATACATACCATTTATGGCTTGATGATTAATCAACCACCATGTTCTCTACTGGTGCAATCTTTCCACCTTTTAATCTTGCTGCCAGTTTATGCACATGCCTATGTCCTGATCAGATCCGAGCATCACGCCCTTAATTTATTTCCTGCCTCTTCTTTCCCTATCCAAATCTCATTCGCAAGTACACTAGCTTTATGTGCCTATATCAAGTGACTACATAATGTGATTCTTATCTCCGGATAATAAAGTGGTCTTCTAATTTTTTTTGAGTTCGAGTGTGCATTAAACTCGCAACTCGCCGTGCTGGTTTTTATTTTTTTTTTAAAAACCCAAGTTGTTTTATATTCTATATGATATAAAAAAAAAATCTATAGAAGATGCCATTTAGCACACTGCCTTTTGCTGTACTAGATTGCAGGATATCTAGCACACCAATCCCTTTTGATGATAGAGTGCATATCTTTTGTATCGAGTCCTCTGATTTTACTAATAAGCTAGTTTCTTGAATCAAATTGTGAGTGCTACTTCGCATTATTTATTTATTGGATATTTGGATTCCACTTCCAGTGCTACCTGCCACTAAATTCTAAAATCAATGTCACTCAAGTTCTCTGTCAAACTTCAGAGATAGAATGCTGTTTGTATTCTTTCACACCATTATAAATTCATAAATCTTTCCAATTAGGGCAAAACTCACGGTTTACTTGACTGTAATAATTTCGCAGCCTTGTAAGAAAACCAGGTGGGGGAAGAGAACTTAAATTTTGCTCCCATTGTCCAGCCTGGCAGTAGATACAAAGCACACAGCACAGATCTGGTTTCATACCATATATTTTTATCCAAGTCTTTTTGTAGTTCCAGCAGCTGCTCCCTTTATTCAATAGGGCCACCACGAACTCAATAAATGACCACATTTTTACTGTCCACCGACACAGTAGGTACCCGACAGGAATTAAGTTCCCCAATTTTGCATTTATTTCTTACACAGCACAATGAGGGAGAGAAAATCACGAACTTTTCCGTATGCTCCGTATACATTTCCCATCACATGGCCTACATGTTGAAGTGTGACAGCAAGAGTTGTCTTCCAAGTGACTGCATTAAATTTTGACACTACATTGGTTTTGTGATTTTGAACACATTAATGTTGTTACAGTAAGTATACATGACTGTTTGCATTTTCGTAAACAGTCACCAGGGCCTGGTCACTGCTAGTTACTCGGTATATTAGTAACCCACATGTCAATTTATTGAAAAAAGAAAGGAACAATTTGATTGATTGATTGATTATAGGATGGTAATAGCAGTTTCATAAATGTGATTTCTGATTTTACCAGGAGCATACGCAACAGCACAGAAAGGAGGAAATTGGGATTTTTCTCATGCGTAACTGGCAATCCTATTGATGATTGTTGGCGATGTGATCCCCATTGGCAACTCCACAGAAAGCGCCTTGCTAACTGTGGCATTGGTTTTGGACGCAATGCCGTAGGTGGTCGCGATGGAAGATTCTATGTTGTTAGTAACCCTGGCGATGATGATCCTGTTAACCCAAAACCAGGCACACTACGCCATGCTGTCATTCAAGACGAACCTTTGTGGATTGTGTTCAAGAGGGACATGGTGATTACCCTCAAGCAAGAGCTCATCATGAACAGCTTCAAGACTATCGATGCTCGTGGAACCAATGTTCACATTGCCAATGGGGCTTGTATCACCATCCAGTTTATCACAAATGTCATAATTCATGGTCTCCACGTGCACGATTGTAAGCCTACAGGGAACGCAATGGTTCGTAGCTCGCCTAGCCATTATGGGTGGAGAACAATAGCTGACGGAGATGGTATTTCCATTTTTGGATCAAGCCACATTTGGATTGATCACAATTCTCTTTCAAATTGCGCTGATGGCCTCATTGATGCTATAATAGGGTCAACAGCCATTACCATTTCGAACAACTATTTCACTCACCATAACGAGGTCAGTTAAATTTCCAATCCATCAATGTTTTTTATTGCATGGTTTATTTGATCTTGTGACTCTACAGGACGCCTAAATTTCTCTTCGAAAATGATTAACAGGTTATGCTATTGGGCCATAGTGACTCCTACCACAGAGATAAGCAGATGCAAGTGACCATTGCCTACAACCATTTTGGTGAGGGTCTTATCCAGAGGATGCCAAGGTAACTGATATAAGATGACGGTTTTCTCGTAGGATTTACAGAATAATTTTAATCAACGAGGTCAATTCATAAACCTTGCAGGTGCAGGCATGGGTATTTCCATGTAGTGAACAATGACTACACCCACTGGGAAATGTATGCCATTGGAGGAAGTGCTGATCCCACCATTAACAGCCAGGGCAACAGATATCTTGCCCCTGCCAACGCTTTTGCCAAAGAGGTACCGTAAATAAATATTACTTCTTGTGATTATAGTTATAAGACTCCCGAGGTCTAAGGTCCGGGTCGGAGGTTAGATAAGTTGACTCGAGTAACTTAAATTTAATCCTTTTTTAATAAAAAAAGAGTTTGAAATCACATTGTTTTGGTAAAAAAAAAATAAACAGGCTACTCAGGGTTGGTGGATTTAGCTCGTGATAATGATAATCACATTATTCATGTGATGACTAGATTATAACAATCATGGGAAAATTGATATTGGCAGGTGACAAAAAGGGTGGAGACGAATGCTGGAGTATGGAAGCATTGGAATTGGAGATCAGAGGGAGACCTGCTGCTAAATGGAGCCTACTTCACTGCATCAGGAGCCGGAGCTGCAGCCAGCTATGCCAGGGCCTCAAGCTTAGGGGCAAAGTCCTCATCGATGGTCGGGGACATTACTTCAAATGCCGGTGCCCTTTCCTGCCGCAGGGGCCGCCGATGTTAATTCTCATTAATCCCATCAACACTAAGAAACGAGAATACAAAAGTCGAGTACAAAGAAAAAGGTCAAAATTCTTCCCTCCCCTACTATTGCTATAGCAGTATCCAGTGAGTTTGCAGCTGTTCCGTTCTACAGTATTTCCTTCTCAGTATTTCTCCCCAATGCCCGCCCATATATTTGGCAAGTGTGCATTATATTACATGTGACATACTGCCATTGATCGACCTCGGCCTGCTTTAAATGCTGCATTGTTGTTCGACATCTCTATTCCTCATAGAGTTAGTCCATTTGCTTCTCTATTGTATAATTCAATCCCCTATTGGATCAACCATGTCGCTGATATTGTCTGATTAATTAGCATCAAGGTTCCTTGCTTTAATCACCTGGTCTTGTAATTATGGATTGTCCTTCTTATCACCCCTGTAATTATTGACACGCCAATTCCACATAGATGGCACACGATGCAATGATGCGTTTAGCTCTTCGCTGTGACACGTAATTACCTATTGGTTAACGAAAATGCATTAACATGATTTATTATATTTGTTAAATTCTAGTCCTGTTCTTTAGATCATATTGTTGAATCGCATCCTCTTTTGGATGATAGTTACAGGACCTAAGACCTGAATCAACCTGATCGAAAGCTCGGGTCGTGAATTAGGTATGTCAACCTGAATCAATCTAAAAACTTATTTAGTATTGCAATATAATTATACTTTTAAAAAATTAATTTTATTTTTAGTTTTAAATTATTTTTTATGTTTTTTTTTTTATCATTTCAACTCCTTGGATACTTTGAACAAAGTTTAATCGTACTTGAAACAACAAACTAAATTGATAAAAAAAAAATCAATATAGCATGAACAATCATAGTAAAAACAGTTCATTGAAAAAAAAAAGCACAGGTGTTGACCATGTTTATATTTAATAAATAAATCGTTGGCAGTTTAAGAAGTGCTATATAAGACAAACTCCATGTGAGACATATTAGAAAATTCAATGAAGCAAAATAAAATATGGAAACAGGACAATCTTGAAGCATGCTAAATATAGTTTGATATTGATTAGTTTCGAAAGAATCCTTAATGAAAAAAAAATAACATGGTCCCGTCCCACTAGTTTAAAACACAATTGAACCTCGGACCCAACAAACGACCCAGAAATGTAGCAGAGACAATCCCAAAGACTAATTCCCCGCATTAACTAAATCCCAGTATCCTGGCCACAGGCTCAAATTAAGTTTGTAGGAAAAAGAAGAAGTAAAGGAACACAAATTATATTTATGTATTAACGTGACAGTGGTGTATCGACAAGTTAAAATCTAAAAAAAAGTTTCAACATGCCAAACAATTTTTTTAACAAAAAGATCGTAACTCTAACTCATAGATTGTATCTAAATCATTGAATTATTGGATTCGATTATTGATCAATAATTTTTATTTTAATAATATTAATTTTTTTAACTTAAATTTGGTTGGATTAACTAGGAATTTACCGAGATCTTTCTATTCAACTTGAAATCAAACTTATGTCAAATTTAAAAACACGAGTTTTTTTGACCTAAGCCGAGTTTAATTACTATGATCCAATCCATGTATTTTTTTTTTTACGCAATTATAGCTCATTTAGATGATGTTTGAGAGTTGTTTTTCAGAGTATTATATTTTTAGAAATGTATTAAAATAAATTTTTAATTTTTTATATATTAACATATAAAAACAATAAAAAAAAATAAAAAAACTCAAAAATTTTCTAAAACATTTTTAACATGGAAAAAAAACACACCCTCTTCCTTCGTTTGGCCATGCTAAACTGGAAGCTCAGGACCCGGCTGTAAAGATTTTCATCTATTTTTCACAGCTTCTTCAAGGTGTCAAAACACAATTCAAAATTAAATAGAAAGTCAGACACTGTTGGATAAGAAGAAGAAAAACAGGTTCTGAAACATTGTAAGAAGATGGGTGGCGTTTAAACCGAGATCGTAAATATGCTAACAATTTTATTTTATTTTTCAAAAAGTTGCAAACTTAAAGCATATCTTGCTATCTTGACAAGGATGGTTAATGTCATAATTCTCAATTAAATTTGAGAAAAAAAATATTATTAGTAGTTTGTCGTGTTAGTAATTGAATACATGAAAAAGAAAAGGACTAAAACGTATTCATATATAGCACGGGATGGAAGGAAGTCCAAGCAACGGTAACTTTAGAGTATAGGGTGTCTAATTCACCGAGTTTTTAAACCCGGTTCTAGGCTGGGATTCCGAGTGTTGACCAAATCATCGGGTTTTGATCGGGTCATTTGGATCAATTTTAATTTTTTTTTAAAAATTAAAACGACGTTGTTTTACTAAAAAACAAAAGCCAACGGGTTGCAACCGAGTCTTTCCGGGTCAGTGAGTCAACCCGCCGGGTCAACTGGGTCATCCCGGGTTTTGACTTTCTCTATTTTTTTTAAATCCTGTCCGGTTCCAATCTCGGGTTGACCAAATCCCAGATCGACTCGCTAGGTCTAATCGGATTTTAAAACTATGCCAATTCATTATATAGTTTTCTATCCAAAAACTTGTTAATAAAAACAAAAAAAAAAGTATAAGAGGACCACTGGAACCTTCTATTTAGTTTTTTTTAAAAAAAATTAATTAATTTTTTTAATTGCATTTTTTTACATTCTAATTATATGAAATTAATCTTCAAATTAAAATATAGAGAAAATGCATCCCTCCAAATTCACAATAATTTTTATTTTGATCCAAAAATTTATTTTATTCATTTTTCAATTATTAAGTTAAAGAGAAAAGAAAGAAAGTTGTCTAAAAACGGTAAAAAAAAAAAAGAGAAAATGGTTGTTTGTTGCTTTATTAATAATAAAAATAGTCAAACTTGGTGTTGACGGTTCCTTTCAACGAGAAAAATTTAGTGGTAGTGGCTTTTTTTAAAACTCTAATACGCTGAATTGCTCTGGTCCGCACACCTGGCCTGACTTTAAAAAAAAAAAACCTTCAACAATGAATTTTTGATGAATCTTTTTATTTTTTTCAGTTTTATTCTTTAATATTGGGTTGAATTGAATTTGAATTACTCTTTATTTTTTTTATCATATAATTAAAATAAAAAATAAAATTAAACTCATTAGACTCACAACCCAGATTATGAATTTAACAAGTTAACTAAGTTAATTAAAATCAATCTAATACTTTGTCTAAATGTTAAAAAAAAAGTTGTGAGCTTCAATTTTTTAAGTCAATCCTCTTTTTAATTATTGTTCAAATTAACTGTATTTATTTTTTATATTATTTTTTTCTTTGATTTTTTAATTTATCTTGAAATGTATCAAGTCAATTAAATTATATTAAAACAATTTTTATATGATTTAATTAAAAATTCAAACTTGATAAAGACTCAATTGAGAACTTTTAAATTTGACTCATTAAACTAGGTTTAATAATAACTATAAAAAAAAAATTATTCTTTTTTCACGCAACATAGCACAGGAAGTAAACTGGTAAAATCGCTAGATATTAATTATAATGTTATTGTGGAGTCGTGGCGTGTGAAATTTATTGAGGAAAAACGCGTCAATGATTACAGTAATGTAGAATTGAGTAATACACAAAACATGAATACAAATCTTAATTATTGTTCTAAGAATAATAATAAAAAACAGAAGCTAACAACTCATCATTAGACGAAGTCAAGGATGAATAATATTCTAACTTTGAATACTTGCCTCTCAAGTTACATGCACCTACCATGCCATTTTATTTGTCTCAAATTCATAATTCAATAACGCTCGAGTCTAATTAATAAATAGAAACAAATATAGTTAATACAGTCAGTCCACAAGCACAGTTCACCTTTTGATCAGAGCGATGGAACGAGCACAAGAAACAAAGAACAGGACCATCTTGGCCAATAATTGTAGTGCGACATAGGGCACATAAATAATTGTATGAACCATTGGCATAATTCCCATTAGAGAGGGTGGGTCATGGTATTTTCTCATAGCACACAGAGTTCAAACAAATCTTGTAATACAGGACACAGCTTACAGGGTGCGCATATCAGGCTTGAAAAGCAGATCAAACATGGAAAAGCAGGACCACTGCCACATGCATGCTGGTCAAAACAACATGTAGCTAGCACTGCATGTGGGATGTTTAGGGATCAAATACGCATATCAGGCTTGAAATGCAGATCAAATATGGAAAAGCAGGACCACTGCCATATCAGTGTCTTTTAACCATGCACAGAACAAGCCAAAGGTAGGCAACCGAGTTTAACCCATCTTGTCCTGTCTATGCCTCCTAGTGACAGGACTATGTTCTATACAATAATTTTATGACATCGATGAAGCACATGATAAAGCAAATGAATAATTGTTCAAGAATATGCAAGGCAGTGTCCAGAAACCATGTCGGACAAATTGGCAAGCAATCAAAACTGAGAGAAACTAGATCCTGGTCTATCTGGTTCAAACACAACGCTTTTTCACAAAAATTGTAGCATATAAGAATGTTAAGATTAAACATCCACCTAAATAAGTAAAGAGAACAAAAAAATATAGGCAGTCTAGTTTTATTTACTACCTCAACCGCAAATCTCCTTCTGTGTAAACATTGCAGCTACTTCATAGGTCCTCTAGGTTATTGATGCCAGATCACCGGCTTTCATGGCAATAAGGCTGTAGATTTACTTGACGCATAGATAACCTAAGGCATACTAATTTGCATTGTGCAATTTGGGGTCGTGAACCAACATAGGGCAGACCATCACTTCCCGTGTGGTAAGTAAGGCCAGCTTATGCTGGTTCAATATGATTATCAAGAAACTCAAGGTCCTAATCAGACTGTTTCTATGATCCGAAGTTACTTGAATATGCTTCTAAAACAGGCTAGATTCTCCACCTAAAAATCAGTCACCCTTGAATCAGAACATTCTAAATTTCGAACCAGTCTCTTGGCTTAAAGAAAGGGAAAAGGGCTAATGTTTCTAAACAGAAGATAGGTTAACAGTTTGTAATCACGTCAGAGGTCAGCCCTTTCATGCTGAGAGAAGGACAGATTATCAGGGAACAGGTAAGTAAAGGGTCATGGAGGATGAGTAAGTATAGAAGTTACATCTGAAACTTTACCTGTCATATAAGTCTTGCTAGACTTAGCGATGCATGGAAATATAGTACAGTTGAATATCATAAATTCATAATTCCTGAACCAAATTCTAAAACCTGAAACTAAAAGCTCAGCTCATTTTGCCTAGCCAACCACCCAAACCCTGAAAAAAGCCTAGGAGTAGGGAAGATATATCTTGTTGCAGGATTCTATTTTCATAAATAATGGAGTCAAATCCTCAGCTCAAATTCTTTGACAGTAGAGACTCTCGAGATTTACACCTGAGCATAACAACATGAATACAAGCCAGTTAAAGAAAATGGAGATTACCAATTAATTGATGGATTAACCATCAGCTAAAGGCAAGACTGTAGGATGGAATCCCAAGAAAATACAGAGAGAAATTAAAAAAAACCAAGCTGAGAAGAACTGTGAAGTAGTAAAAACTCAATAACAATTGTAAATGGAAACGTATAATGAAGCTAGAAGCCTTTTATTCCCGAACTTTAATATCATGAAAGTATATATCTCTCATCAATCTAAGAAACTTACACCACAAAAAGTGACCCGATATGGATAGCACACATATTTTGTATTCATAGTACAACAAATTAACATATAAATTGAACTTATATCGAATGTATCACCTGAAATCACCTCAACCGAATTACTCCTGTCTCCCTTATCTTCTGTGGGCAGGACGCCAATTTTCATCATACCGCTGCCTCCTCAAATTTCCCCTTTCGACTCAATCAAAACAGCGTCCATGCCACGTGAGAATTCTCTGCTCTCCACTACTCTCCATAATAAAAGAACCCAAGCAAACACACTGGATGGAAGCATCAGACCTGCTAAACAGATTCTCTGCTGATGAAATTTACAAGACGAAATGGATAACCCACAAGTAACCTTAGCCGCACGCTACAGGAAATCCCTCCCAAAATTCTCCTGTTCAAGTTCATATCTTACCTTCCCAGGTTGACTCTGCATGAAAATTACAAAACATTAGACCAAAAACACAATTGTCAAAAACATCACATCAAATCAACGTAAAGATCCCTCTCAGCCCTTAAAAAATAATTCCATTCAAGAAAAAATGAATTTGTAATCCACACTATTCCGTTCAACTTTGCTGAATTTCCATGAAAAAATGAAGCTCAAAACACCAAAAAAATTTGATTAAATCTTATCGTAACCAAATCAACTCAGCTAATCTTAGAAAATCAAATTAATAACAATTAAAAGCAATGAAACTAAACCTTGGCAACAGTATCAGCAATAAACTTTCGATGCCGAAGAGCTACAATTTCCCCATTACGAACAGCAACACAATCTCTGGGCATCTCAAACAAGGAAAGTGAAAATTGCTTAAAAACAACACCAACATCGAAATAAATAAGACCTGAACTCGGCACATCAACTCGAATCCCTTTAACAGGAAACCACAGAAACAACTCCTGCGACGAAATCCCCGATAAAGCTCCGATCTGCCCGTAACTCAAACTGCCCGTAACATTCATATCGTAATGCAATTCACTCTCAAACTTCGCATTGCAAGCCTGATCCAAGTGTACCTCGAAACGCCCCGTTTCATCGATCTTGAATTCCTTCACTCCCTTCGGTAGCAACCCTATGGGGAGCCCGTGCGCTTTTAAGACATCGTATATCGATTTTTCCTGATCGGAATAGACGGTTGTGATTGATATTACAAGAAATGAAAGGTAACAAATTAAACGAAGCATTTTATTTTTCTTCCTGTGGTTAGAGCATGAATTTAATTTGATGGTTATTTACAGTTTGGGGAATTTGAATTAGGGTTAGGGTTTAAGGATTTGTTTTGGAGAGAGAATGGTGGAGGAATGGAGGAACTTGGAGAAGTAGTCGGAGGAGAAGAACAAGACAGGGGTGCCAGCTTGCATCCAGCAATGATTAGGAGGATCATCAATTATTGGCATTGATTAGGTACTGTTTGGTAATGTGGAAGTTATTGTTTTTTTAAAGTTTTTTTTTTAATACATTAAAATAATATATATTTTTATTTTTTAAAATTTATTTTTATTATTAGCATATTAAAATAATTTAACAATATAAAAAAAATTCTTTCAAAAATACAATATCACTGTAAAAATAAATATTATTTTATAAGACTCAAGATACAGTCAATCCAACCTAAAATCTAGGTTACATCATAATTGATTGTAAAATCTAACCTAGAAATTGACTTGGGATAACACTAGTGTCAGGAGGTTGGCTCCCAAAAAAATTTGAAAAATCAAAATAGCATTGTATTGATAAAATAAAAACCAACAGATTAAAGGTTGTGTTTTAACCGGAACAAGCCTAAATCAATTGGGTTAATTTATGTTTTTGATCGAAACAATTATATTTTTTATTTTA
>Ga0325411_1004371_pt1 | contig 15862 bp, 5 predicted proteins | sample PopdelMetagenome_13_FD_206181 | JGI IMG/M metagenome (GOLD analysis project Ga0325411, IMG submission 206181) | Populus deltoides microbial communities from Bellville, Georgia, United States - Xylem-PdIQD-R4 | ecosystem: Host-associated > Plants > Phyllosphere > Stem > Wood/Secondary xylem... | reverse complement strand
TATTTTTTAAAATAAAAATATTATATTAATATATTTTAAATAAAAAATAACCGATATATCATTTCTAAATAAATCAAAAGAGTTTATCCATTTCTTGTGGGAACAAAGCATGGATCGTTCTCGGCTTGGGTTGGGCATTACGTGCATGGAACCAAGTATTAATTAAAAAGTGGCTAAGTTAGTTAGAGTCAATATCTGATGATGTCATGCATGCTTGTGTTTTAAGCAGTCAGTCACAGGACATATGTGATCTCCAAGCTTCAAATTTAAGACATGTCGTCCTCATTTCCAGGCTCTACTTGCCATAACACATCTTGCTCTTGCTCCATCACATGGTTTGAAAAATACGCACGTCCATTGACTTTTAATAATTTTTTATTTATTTTTTCTTTCTTTCCGATTATTTTTCATAACTTCCTATGAGTTACCATGGAATTAATTTCAAGGCAAAAAAGATGATTCAGATTCGAATAAATTCTGTTTGTTTTTATGTTTTAAATTTTAAAAAAAAATTTAAATTTTTATTTTTTTCTTTGCTTTAAATTAATATTTTTTTTATGTTTTTAGATCATCTTGATGCTTTAATATCAAAAATAATTTTTAAAAATTAAAAAAATATATTATTTTGATACATTTTTTAGTGAAAAGCACTTTAAAAAACAATCGCAACAACACTTTAAATATATTATTTAGATAGTTTTGAAGTGTTGATATCAAAAATAAATTTTTTAAAATAAAAATAATATTATTTTAATGTATTTTCAAACGAAAAATACTTTAAAAAACAAATATTACGATGATATTTTATGATAAAACAATAAAATAAAGTAACAAAAACCAAAAATAAAAATTAAGACATGAATAAATATTTCCCCAAAATTAACCAAAATGAAAGAAAGAAAAACATTTTAAACAAGATAATGGACCCAAAAAAATCCCTCCAAATAGACATAAAAAATTCATTTAAAATAAACCAAAATAACATCATTGGAGCTCATACTTAGCAGCCCAAGCCCAATGTATAATATTAAACCCAAGGAAAGTGGGATCGGGTGTGAAAACCCAAGCCTATGTAGGGCGTACACCCAATTAGGAGCACACCCAGCACCCCCGTGGGGCTCGGGCTTCCATGCTTAAGCCCACCATGCTCGAAAGCTGCTCCCCGAGCCCAACATGCTTGGGTCTAGGCTGCGTGCCGGCTCGGACCTATTTTCACCTCTTGTGGGCTCGGGTTGTCACACTCGAGCCCAGCTTGTTTGGGTCCAGGTAGTGCATCCAGACCCATTTTCATCTCTAATGGGCTGGAGCACCTTGTCCGAGCCCAACACATTAAAAATTTTTTTCGAGACCCCATGTGGGTCTTTTAATATTTTATACTGATCTAATATATATTATTTTGAATAGAATATAATTCAAAATATCACAATGATAAAATTATACTTCAGACCCTTGTTTTCACACAAAAAAAACAAGATTTATGAGCTATAAATACATTATGAGAACTTCAGAATAAAGATTCACAATCTCTTCATTCTCAATATTTTTAGCATAAATATTTTTAGAGTTTATTTTTTTTAAAATATCATTGTATTTTTTCTCACTATAAAGCTATTGACTTTATCATCATAGAGTCTTTACGCTAATTAAACTAGACATTTTACAGGTATCAATTATCAGTCACTTAACTTACCCAGCACCATCAGCTACTACTATAATTACTGGTTATCTGTCTTATTAGACATCACTTGCTACTAATTACCAATTTTTTGGGTTATTTATATGAAATTACTGGATATCTTGACTATAAAAAATAAATTAAATTACTTAAATTAAAAAAAAACTAATTATCCAATAAATTAACCTTATTCTTAATCATGTTTTATTTTCTGGACTCATCAAAAGATTCGACCAATATTAATAACAAGCAGTGATTAATTAAGACAAAACTCTGTAACAGTTTTTACTCTCCACCTTTTACATGCGCACGCAGACACCATACTATTTAGTATTTACCTTGTAGTAAGGAAGTGAGCAGCAGAAGGAAAAAGAAGAAGATAGACCAAACCACACACCTCTCCTCCACATAATTTAAAAGAAAAGGAGACAAAACAGTAGAAATGTAAGAACAAGAGGAGTACAGTTGTGTGCTGTGTTTTTTCTTAAATGGACAACAACGGGTGGTGACCTCTACCTCTCTCCCTGTCTCTGTCTCTGTCTCTACTCTCTCGCTCTCTTGGCGATCCATTTTCCAAAAATACAACCTCAAAACCCAAAACACAGCATGCAAAAGTAGTCCTAAGAAATTAAAAATAAAGAAACAACAAAGTGGTGTGCTGCTGCCTGATATTTTTTGAGAAAGAGAGTGTCTTTAAACGTGGTCATTCTTACACGCAAGTCTTTTCGATTCTCTCTCAAAACTTCCCATTTCTCCTCTCTATTACTCTGCCCTTTCTGATATATTTCTTGGTGTTCAGAATCAGACACCAATAATCTGACTGATTTCTGCAAGATTTTTGTTACTTCTTAAATCTTAATCCTTATTTATTAATATTTCCAGCTTCCTCTCACCGATTTTGCCTCTCTTTTATCTCAAGGTTTGTCATCTATCCTTTTTTCTCCGTTTAAACCATCTCAAGTTTAGCTGTAATGCTGCTAAATCCTCCGTTTTTCCTTTCATTTCTTGAAAGTTTGTGACTCTCAAGTCTTTTTTTTTAAAGTTAATTGGTAAAGCTGGAAATTTGTGTTTGCTTACTATATATAACATTTCAAGCGGCAATTTTTGTTTTTCGATTCTTAAAATCTTTGAGTGTTTATGAGATCTGAAAATATAGTTTTCTGTTTGTTTGGTTATCTGTATTGATAGATTTTTCAGGCATGAATATCAAAAGACTCTGCTTTTTCGCAGAAAGTAGATTGCTTTCCTTTTCAAAAAAAAATGAAAAAAGTCATTTAACTGAAGTTTATTTGGTTTATGTTTTTTAATGGGAAAATTTATTTAATGAGTTTTTGTTTTGTGGGATTCATTAGAGATTTTAAGAATCTGCAGTTAGTTTAATCTATATTAGCACCAATAATAAGTTGATTAGTAACAAATTAAGCTTTCTTTGCCTTGAACTATCAACACATGCACTCACCTAAATAAGCTAAATCAAGAAGCCAACATTAATTTCCTTTTTCTGGGTTTTTTGAGATGTCAATTCAAATATGTTCTTCTCAATTTTTGACCCTTTATTGAGGTTACTGTGAAAACTGAGGCTGATATGCATGAAAAATGAGGATTTAGACTGTGTTGAATATTATGAAAGAGATTGAAGATTAAACTGGTTTTTCAAAATTGAGCTTTAGTCTCGAGAGAGGGATTCTGGGAATTTTTCTTAATCAAGAAATTGAGCTAAAACAAGTTGCAAATTTGGTTCTCGAATTTTTGTTCAAGCTTAGAACTTTATCTTATGCCAGAGTGAAATGACAACTTTTTCTCAGTAAATATTTTTTTTACTGCAAACAATTGTTGTAACATTTGATCAGGTTTGTTTCTGATATTGGTCTCTCTGCTTTTTTGTGCATCAGCTGCAGTTGGTTATGAGGACCTCGTAAAAGTTTTAGCTGTCTATGACGTCATTCAGATCATGGAAATTGCTAAAAAGGAACACCTTCTGTGATGGGGTATGGCATATTATATTTAATTTGCTTCTCAGTCCTGGGGGCAGCTAAGAAGATGGAGTGTTTACAAAATCTGCCTTGGTTTTGGTAGTCATCAAAGATGTAATTGTGTTGCTGGTGCAGGTGAAATCCGGTTTGAAGATGAAGCTGCTGCCGTTTATGGGAGTTTTGTGTACAGCAATGTTGTTCGTAGTGTATAGAACTACAATATATCAGTATCACCATACAGAGGTATGGAAACCCCATCGACTCTCTACATATTTTAACTTATAAGCATCAATCAGGGAGCCAAAATGTCTAGTTAATTCTCTTCTGGTGAATGATTTGTGGATTGTTTTTTGTTCATAGAGGCATTAATTCCAATATTTATGTTATAGACATAGTTGAGTCTGGGTTGCTTTGATTTCAAACTTCTGAAAGAAATGTAACTTAGCATGGCCCAAAATCTTAATAACTTTACTTCTAGTGTCACTTGCTGGTCCATCTACATCTTTTCTGTTGTTGAATTTACCCGTAGGCACAAATTAAGCTGCATTTTCACATTGAAAATAGGTCCAGCTCTAGCTCTCTGTTTTTTATGGTGCTGCATCTGCTGAACTCTTTTACTCCCTTCAGAGTAGTTTTTCTCTAGTTTGCTGACTCTACATCCTGATGAAAAGTTTGCTGACTGGTTTTTCTCCACCATTGTCAGATGGATGAAAAATTGTACCCCTTCAAAATATTGAAGGTAATTTTAGAACTACCAATTAAAATTCCAAAGTAATGTTTTAAACATTGGACGACTGTTCTAGTGTTCATCATTATACGAAGATGCATTTGGTGCTTTGATCTAGGAATCGGCTTTGGCTTCTGGACTGTTGGGTGGTTTGCCTCATGGTATTATACGAGCTAGCTCAGATTTAGAGCTGAAGCCTCTATGGTCAACAAGTAGTTCGAGGTCAAAGGTTGGTTTTTTTATCCTCTGGTATTGTGCCATCAATACAAGGGAATGTCTTGACTTATCATGGAAATCAAATGCAGGTTGATCCTTCTACCCGTCGTTACTTGCTGGCAATTCCAGTTGGCATCAAGCAAAAGGATAATGTCGATCATATTGTCCAAAAAGTATTGCAGATGTCTTTTCTAATGTTTTTGTTTCATCAACTAAACATTTCTTGCCTAATATCATTGAATTCAGTTTCTTCCAGAGAATTTTACAGTTATTCTATTTCATTATGATGGCAACGTGGATGGGTGGTGGGATCTTGATTGGAGCAATGAAGCCATACACATAGTTGCCAAGAACCAAACGAAGTGGTAAGATCAACCTTGATAATTTCTTTTTTTGTCTATTTTTTACTGCATATTTTGTATGTATGGTAAAAATGGATGATTGATATTGCTGTTTCAGTGTTAATTTATTGCAAATTGTACAAAATCATTTAGCTTCAAAGGTCAGAGGAGCACAGGATTTCATGGGTTAAACTCATAACATCTTTTCATCTATGAGAGGAGTTTGATAGATATGTGAGCATGGAATATTTTGCTAAAAGGATTTGTCTGAGGGTCTGAGCAGCTGGTTTGTTTTTCCTCATGCATCGAACTAGCTTACTGCTGCTAGAAAAATAAAACAGTCATGGAAATTGGACTGCCTAAAAAGTGGCTGGAAAGTTATGTCTTTGCATGAATGGCTCTGATAATCTTACTGGATCTGTAATCTGTGTCTGAGATCTCCAAGGTGACTTGTCAAATGATGGTCCAACTGCTGCCATTCTTCAAACTTACCATTTATCCTTGGGTTTTTCTGTACAAGTTTATTTAACTTGTCATGCTGACAACAGTATTAACACCTTTTTGATCTTTTCTGGATTGTTCTTTTTCTTAAGAAGAAAAACTCTCATTGCTTGCTTTTCAGGTGGTTTGCCAAACGCTTCCTGCATCCTGCTGTTGTGTCTGCTTATGATTATATATTTCTATGGGATGAAGATTTGGGGATTGAGCATTTCAATCCAGGAAAGTGAGTTTGTTCGACATGTTTTTCTTTAGCATGTTTGGGTTGCCTGCCTTTGGTAATAATATATTTGCCTTGACTTTATCCATAATGTTTTTTTTTTTTTAGGTGGGTAGATAAATGATCATCTACTTGAATTTCCAAAAAAATTGTTTGGCCTGTTCTCATCTTCATGTCCATTTTAATTATTTACCAGTCATTTATAGACATCCATCAATCATGATGTCTTTCATTTAGTCATGTCATAGGTAGTTCTAACATCTGCAATTTCTCCTGCTCTCAAACCTTGCCAGAACAGGATTCTCTTTTGCTAAGGCTGTTTAGATTAGCAAGGCTTGTTTTTCATCTTAGATTATCATTTCTAGGACAATTGGGAATTACAGAATGTATGAGAGTGAGAGACTGGCAGATTTTACCAATTCCATACTCTTACAGAGAACAAGAGGGGGGGGGGGGGGGAGGGCAGGGTCTTCAGAGAAGCTGCCCAGATAGAGAAATGAATGAACTGGGAAAGAGAGAGGGGCTCTATTTATCGATCTGGGCTTAAATTATGGGTGTTATGAGTTAACAGCGATGGCGTTCTGGGTGTGATGAGTTATCTGGGCGTTAGTTTACTTGAAGAACTTTTATAAGAACAAAGTGTGACTTGCTGTTAGGCTTATATCTTGTCTAAACAAACCTTATCGATTTATAATTTCATTTCCTTTGTTTTCTTTCTAGATACTTGAAAATTGTGAGATTAGAAGGACTGGAGATATCTCAGCCAGCTTTGGACCCAAATTCAACTGACATACATCATAGAATTACTATTCGTGCCAGAATGAAGAAGTTTCATAGGTGAATGGCATGGCTTTTACTAACTTGATTAAAATCTATCTGTTAATGACTAGCACTTGTCTAACATAATTTACGGTGAACAGAAGAGTTTATGACAGCAGAGGCAGTACCAAATGTTCTGATATAAGCGAGGGGCCTCCATGCACTGGGTAAATAGACCGCTATACTTGTGACATATCTTGTCTTCTGATATATATTTTTTTTAATTTGGTGCAGTGCTAGTTTTTGACTTAAAAAGTTCATATATTACCTTATCGGTGGCCCTCATGTAGTGTTTATTTTCCCATCCATTTGCTAGGAGGCTGACGAGGAATTGACCAATGTTGAAAACAATGAGCAATTTTATCCCTAAACATTTTTTTTTGTTCTTTTTGAAAATGACCAATCTAATATTCTATTTCAAATTGTAGAAGTCTTGTTTAGTGACAATTTGAGCCTGAGCTCATCTTTTCCGTGGAACTTCAATACTTGTGACAATACCCATTGAAGGATATACTGTATTGTTCTTGTAAGGATTCTAGCAATACTAATTTAATTTACGATATATCTGTAGATTTGTAGAAGGTATGGCTCCAGTCTTTTCAAGATCTGCTTGGTACTGTGCTTGGCATCTTATACAGGTAACTAAACTTTGATTATTCCAGTATAAAGAAGCCCTTTATTTAACATTATCGTAAGCTTGTGATGCCCAGTGTAATTGCTATTTGATGATCCTAGTGTAAGCATGTTTTGTTTTTTGCTTAAAATTTTAGTTGAGAAGCATTTAGGACTAGCTTTGTTTGTTTGCTGCAAAATAAATTGACTTTGAAAAACAAAATTCTGTGGGGATCTTTTCTAAAAAGATGATTAGTGGGACTCTGGAAAATTTGTTGAAAAATGTCCTTATAAACACCGTAAAACAACTATCTTTATATTATTTGTTTTAGCTGAAGTAATGTGACCTAACATGCATGAATTGTTGATAAATATGACTAATATACGGTTGCCCCTAGGATGAAAGAAAATTTAACACATACTATTTAATCCATTTAGGAAAATGTTCTCTTTTTGAGAAGGGGAAAACAAATCTCTCCATTTAAAGCATGCTATTTAGGTTGACTACAAATTGAATTCCTTTGACTGGTTTTTTCAAGCTGCACCAAACATAGGAAACTCTGGAAGATATTTTCCAACATAACAAACACTTTTATGCAAACAATTGGTGCATTAGACTTAATTTGATTTTGGAAGGTAGAAGATATGGCCATATGGTTAAATTCTACTCCACCCACTATAGGATGATTGCAAATCAAGTGCACTTTTGGCCTAGGGTTGATTAACTCATCATGGAATTCCTTTTCTTTTTTACTCAGAATGATCTAGTCCATGGATGGGGAATGGACATGAAACTTGGATACTGTGCGCAGGTAAGTTGAACTTGATTTTCCAAGGCTAGGTTTAGTTTCTCTTACTGTTTAATTTCCTCCACCTCAATTTGTTGACTGAAGGTTTTCTTCTGCATTGTTAATTTACTCGTTGCTCTGTAACCTTTTTTACTATATTACTAGCTTGCTTGGTATAGATTATTTTAGGCTCAATGCTCCGCTGCTAGAGCCTATTTTACAACTAAGATAAGAATAGGAAAGGTTCAATAGGTGTTGGTCTTGGCAAATAATGGTGGTTGTAGGAAGTAGCATAAAAATAGCATAGTAGATACGAAAGATGTAAGAGTTTCACAAAGAGTGATGAGTTAAGAGTGGTCTTGGAGTAAGAGTTTCATGTTTATTGACAGTTATTAGTGCTCCAGACAATCCTCTTGCGATGTCCTCATTGTAAACCCACTTGTAAAGATGCTAGGATTGAAAAGTTGATCATTTTCCTTTTTTGCTTCCTAGGGACATGGTACCTTTTCACCTCCACAAAAATCATTTTATTTTAACTAGGAATTGAGAGGGGACGCAGATAATAAATATTGTGGCAATCCACAAATTTGGACATTTAAACTGTTTGATCAATATTTGTAAGAAAGGGCATTTAAATCATTGTCCCAACAAAGATAATTTACTCGTCTATTCTTAGAATAGCTTTTTTTTTTGTTTGACGGTAAGAAACAACCTTGGGCCAGCACCAGCTTGACTATCTCTGAGACTGGGTTCCTTTCTGAAATGATTTTAAGGATATACCTCCACATTATCACGGTGGACTTAAGAGAATAAATTTTCTTGGATGCGAGCCCCAAGGTTCAATCTCAAGAATTCAAAGAAGAGAGCGGACCTCTTCGAGCACCAGACCAATCCCTTGGAGTTTTTTCTAGAATATCTATTGACCAATTTTATCTCATTACAAGTATTGAACTTGACCCCTATTTTCATGTCTTTAATGCTTGATGACCCTTTTCTTTTATCTTTTACTTTATTTTCTTCTCCATCGATGCTAGTTATCATAGGAAAGAATATTATGATAGGCTCAGTTTATGTGACCTTGTGCAGGGAGATCGCACAAAGAAGGTGGGGGTCATTGATAGCGAATATATTGTTCATAAGGGCATACAAACTTTGGGTGGGCGTAAAACTCCTAGAAGAAAGGTCATCCTTTTCTCCTTGTTTTCTCAGGGGGGGCACAGTTTATGATTTTTATCTATCTGCATTTTATTATCTATTATTAACATCTTTCTGATTTCTTCAGTCATCAAATACAGAAGAGTTGACTAAGGTAAACTTTCCTTTGTCTGGTAGATGAATTTTCGTTGATACTATTTTGTAGCCACTGTTATTAGTTCTTAAAAGTTTCGCCTTCTCTTTTTTGGTTTACTTTCTCCTTCTGGCATTCAGAGACATAGTGCTGCATCCATGGATCCTAGGATGGAGGTGAGACTACTGATCCTCTAGTCTACCATCAACCCTGCTTTGAGCATTTTATATACTTCTATTCCTCTGGACATGAAATGCCTGCAATAGGCAGAAGAGCTGCCAAGTAGTCTAGCATGATTGCTTCCTTGAGTGTTTACATGTTTTCTCTAAATCATGCAATTTGGCCAATTCTAATTCTGTTGAGATTTACAACTTATATTTGATTAGTAAGGACTATTGGGTAGTAGGTTCCAATATCATGGATTGGCACCTCCTGGCCTTGAGATTGGTGATCTTGGCTTTGATAACACTTTTATTTTGGAGTTAATGCACGTATATCATGACATTGTTAACTCTATGATGTTGTTTTCTTCATGAAGAATGAACTACATTTGAGATGCTAAATTCCAACCTTGTTGTCATGTCTGTAATTTGATGAACTTTGTTGTTTTCTTTCAATTGACTGATCAGATTAGAAGGCAATCAACATGGGAGCTTCAAATATTTAAGGATCGCTGGAAGCAAGCAGTAAAGGAGGACAAAAATTGGGTTGATCCATTTCTAAGGAATCGAAAACGCAGAAAACTAAAGCGGCACGGCCAATAATCTAATTGTCTTCATCACACATGGGGTCTTATCTATACCTGTAATTTTGTCCTCCTAGCTTTTATTGATGCTCATAATTGATTCACTAAATGGACAAGTCATAGTTTTGTTCTTAAAATCCAGATTTTGTTTTACATGCCTAGTTCTAGCTGATTTCTCTCGGTTGCTTTCCAAGCCTCTCAATTTTGCAGATTGAGGGCATGTAGATTCCTTTATGCATTACCTATAGACGAACAACGAGTTGCTTTGGGGAAGAAATTTAAGGTCTGTTATACCGCAGCACAATTCACCATGTCTGTGATCTGCCATTGGCGTACTGCCATGCTACTGCTACAAAACTTCAGAATCAGGCTCTTAATATTTTTGCTTTGCATGGCGTGGTTGGAGGTCTACTTGTGTAGGGTTTTTTTTTTTTTTTTTTTAATGTTAGTACGGTAATGTGCTTGTCCTGCAGTGTTACAGACTTACAGTACCTGCATTAAATTAAATTAAAAAAAAAAAACTGAAGGAGAAGTTACTGTAAGAACAAGACTTATTTTCCTATTCATTGTATTGTAATAGTGTATTTACTTAATTATTTGCTGTTTAAAAAAAGAAAAAGAAAAAAGAAGCAATGAATTAAGCTTTGGGGTGAGATTGTCTTTCTATTATGGCATAATTGTTTTTAACATGTTGCATTGGGGTTATAATTGTCATGCACGGTAAAATTACATCTTCAGCATTGGAATAAATAATTCTAATGCTTTTGATATTGGGGTGTTTTTATCATTTCTTTTTTAACAGTGCAATTACTTTGGTATCATCAGACAAGAACAAGCATCTCTCTTATGAGGGTTTTTTTTAATCATTTTATTCTAGATTCAGATATTGGTTAGGAGTGATATTGTAATAATTATGAACTTAATATTATTTTAAAAAAACATGTTGGAGCGTGCACGTGCCTGGGTGTGGATAGCTTCTATGTTGTTTATTGGCGGGTGTAGGGTTGTTCGGCCATTAAATGTCGTTTTATAAGGCGGTGTTCGAAAGATATTGGAGCTCTATATATAATGATGTGATATTTTTATTTTATTTTTTCTCATCTCTTTAAATTTGAAGTCACTGTAAAATTTCAGAATAACCTTGTTTTTTTCTTTACATTTCGTCTACATGTTTTTTATTACTATTTTATATTTATTTCAGAATAACACTTAATGATTGAATTGTTTATACGGAGACCAAATCAACCAGGAAAAATAAATAAAATAGCAAAGATAACATCGTCTAGCTTTAATTCGAACGGCTTGGGCTTGTTGTTTGACTAGTCGACCCCTGTAAGAATGGAGGCGGTAGAATTTTCTAAATAAATTTGAGTTATTTAAAATTATGATTTTTTTTTATCCGTTTGAACTTATTCGCCAGTTTTATCTTGTTTATTTGACCCATGCGCGTCTCTCGTGACGGCGGTATAGCTCCAGGGTTCTTCGAAGGTGGCATATGTTCTTGTTATTCTTCTTAATCCCAAGGATATGGAAGTATATATGAATAAAAATCGTCCATAGACTAGTTCAAACATGTTGTTGAAAGTTGATTTGCTTGTTCAACCCTACCTCTCCACCTCTGTCCATGACGCTCTCCTTTTCTTACTTTTCTAAAGCGTGTGTATGATCGATAAAATTGAAAGCAACCGTCATTTCCTCTGAATTTCATATTTTTTACTGTTCACCAATATTGCTCCTTCTATAAAAGCGTTTTCCTTTTTCATTTTTCTTTTGTATAATCCACGGTTGCGTCTTTCTATAAGCACTTTCCTTTCTCGTTGAGTTTTCTGGCTGTCTTTGTATCATAGATTTTGGAGCTTGCACAGTCTATTATATAGTATTCAAGATTTCTCCAAGGCCAAAACCTCTCCTCATGGCAGCGGGTCCTTACTATAGTAGTCTACTCTTCAATAAAGTAAACCCCTTTGCAGATGAAATAGATGGCCATTTGCAAAAGTTGCAGAATGTTGCATTCCTAACATGTCTAGGATTGACACAGTGTCTTCTGTGGAATTGCGCATCTGTTGCATTTGTGTGGATGGTAGGTGGGGTAGAAACAAAAATCTTGTTCCTTGCATTGGCCTACCTAGTCTGTGGACTTCCAGCTGCATACTGGTTATGGTTTCGTCCACTTCGTCAAGCTTTGAGGACAGAAAATACTTCCATGTTTCGTTATTTTTTCCTGTTCTACCAGCTCCACATTGCCTTCTGCATGTTCGCTGCAGTTTCTCCTCCAATAATAGCCAAGGGAAGATCCCTCACAGGTATCATGAGCGCATCAGACATTTCTGGTGATTATGGAGAAATTGGATACTTTTACTTCGTTGGTTTCGGTTGCTTCAGCCTTGAATCAATGCTCAGCATCTGGGTTTTGCACAAAGTTTACAAGTTTTACCGTCACGGTGGTTTAGCTCTGGAGATGGTTTAACTGTTCGTCTGTGTTCATTTCTCACCCTATTTGATTCCATTAAGATTTTTCTACGATTAAGAGGATCTTTAATCAATGTACAGTGATTAGATATCACTCGAACTAGGTTACACCATCATCACCAAATCATATATGTAACAGGGGATTCCATTTTTTGTACCGAACTATGTAATCTTGTGATATTTCAATGAAATTCTATGTTATATAACCTGCATCCAACCCAAAAAGTAAAAACCTTTTGAGAAGGTGTGACACGTTCATGTTATTATCCCAGACAGAACTTCGTACTTCACTCTGTGAAATATATATGTTCTCAACAATCTATCCAAAAGATCGATATGCTTGGCTATTTACTCAAGAGGTAAGCATCCAATTGGATGAAAGAGCTAGCAGAACTATGATTTTGTTGGGTTTCTGATTTAGTTTTCTCGAGTTAAAATTTGAAACCTGATGCATGATCATGGGCCATGGCAAATTACAGAAGAGAAGCTCATGTCTCAACTTCACCTCATCATAATTTGCATGTTCATGGGTGGTTAGGCTAAATCATGAGGAGACAGAGGAGCTGCCTTGGACACCAGGTTTACACCATGATTGGGCATCTTGAACACAACATAGCTGGATTCATTGCATGGTGCTAATGATGATGTTCGTCTTGAAGATTATGAAATGGTTATACTTTTCCAAGGCTGCTTGCAACTTCCATTGTTTTCGTTGTAATGTGTTAGCAGATTGGAGCATGAACAATAGACAACTCTATTGAATTACGTGTAATACAACCTTATTATTTTTCAATTAAATCCCTTTTTAATAAAATTATTAAATCATATATTATATGATTGTAGAAATCCTCTTAAGATGTAAGAACAACCATACATTTAAATTGAAAATGTCAAATAGATAGTATGGATATTGTTAGGTTTTCTTCTTGTTTTTTTTTCTTAATTAGTATGATTTTTTTAAAACAAAAATTATTTGAATTGATCGATAAACAACATTAAGAATTTTTAATGGGGGATGTTCTGCATTGATAGATATAATATAATATAAATTTGATTTTAAAAAATAACTTCATATATAAATTTAGAATTTAATTCTTAAACAAATTGAGATTTGATATGCTCATATGTAAATATAACGAGAATCAAGATTTCTTTTATTGTTTCTCTATTTTTTAACGATAAGTTAATTTGCATAGAAAATATTATAAAATTTATTTATTTGTGCATGATTGCACAAATTCATATAAGCATCATATTAACAAAATATTCTTTTCATATACTAATTCTTCTTAAAAAAAGAAGTCGTTCTCTATTTACAGGATTTATTTTGTTACAACCAATAAAGAATATATTTAATTTCTTTTAACAATATTTACAAGAAATGGCTGGTCTTCAGAACTAACCTAGGAGTTCATAAGCTATGGACGTGAAAGCCTATTATCTCTCGTAATCATTTCCTGAATGCAAATTCTTTCAGTTGTTACATAACGAGCACCTTATACTTGAATTTAGGACTAATGTGCGAAGCAAGCCTTAATCTGAAAACCATCTCCTTTGCACACATCCAAATGCACGACAGTTCTTCGCAACCTTTCAATATCATCACCAGATTCTCCTCAAGCATGTAAGCAACACTTATAATCAGACGCTTGATCCGTGGAAGATAATTGACAATGGCTGATGCCTCCTCTTTCCGAATAGTGTAACGACGAATGCTCAAGCTCTCAAAGTTCTTGCAATGGAGGCTGATTTGAGTTAATGTTTCTGTCAAATGAACACCATTATCAAGGTCCAAATTCTTCAAGAGTTTCAGATCCTTGAGTGTTTTCCCGAATAGTTTCTGTCAAATGAACACCATTATCAAGGTCCAAATTCTTTAAGAGTTGCAGATCCTTGAGTGTTTTCCCGAATAGTTTCTGCTGTCTCGTCATCTTTGGGCAGTGATAAAGTTTCTATGGCAGGACAGACACCTAATAAACATTGTACCATTAAAACAGCTCCACTATTTGCAAGAAGTTCCGATTTCACACATTATACATGAATGATTCTAGAGACAGGCAAATTTTAATAAAGCACGGAAATGTAACGTAGCTTTTGCAAGATTGAAATGTATGTATATATGCTTGTGTTGACCTCACAGATGACACAAAAGCAAACTGCTCTTGTTATTATTAGCCTCCATGAAAGCGTTCGATTTTATTGATATCAGTAACGTTTCAAATTTTATTGATATCATTAAAGTATATTTTTTGAAAGATATAAAACTACATTCTTAAAATTTCCTGAGATAAAATACTTCATCTTAATAATATAATCTTATTAGTTGTTTGATTTAATGATAAAAATATTCTCAAGTCACAATAATATAATTTACTTGATTAAAATTTTTATAATTTTTATAGCCATAATAAAGATTATAAAGACAATTTCATGCATAGAACTTACTTCAAACAATCAGTTCAAGTGTGTTTTTATATTATGGTGTATAATATTTTTTAAAAAATATTTTTTATTTGAAATAAATTAAAATAATTTTTTATATTAATAGATAAAAATCATCATAATACTAAGCATCAAAAAGTTACTCCAATTCTTCACAATCAATATAATCACATTATGGAAGCGTCATCATTCATCAATGATGTCCAAAACAAGACAGATTAAAACAAAAGGTTTGGTTGATAAATTCAAACCAACAAGCACACATGAAAGTTAACTACTATTTCTTCTTCTTCTTTTAAAAAAAAGGGTAGTTCTCAACCGTTGATTTGCCCCTCCTTTTCCTCCCAAATTTCATTTCCTTACAAGAAACCAGAAGCACTTGTAAGTATATATATGTAAAAGAAGCTGACCATAGACAGACAAGCCAAACTCTCTCTCTCTAGAATTTCTTTTTTTTCTTCTTCTTATTTTTTTGACTTGGTCTGGTTATCTTTGTTTCAAGTGTATGATTCCTTAAGAAACAAACAAAGCCTCTCTCTCTTTTTCTATCACCTTCTCTGTTCATAGTTTCATTATTTTGTTTTCTTTTTGAAGCCTCTCTTACCTTTGGTTTCTGCCTTCTGTGATGGCTGGTCGTTATGATCCAAACCCTTTTGATGAAGAGGAAGTTAACCCTTTCATTGTAAGTCTCTGTCCTTTTTTTTATTTTTATGCTAAATTTGTTTTTTTTTTAAGACAAGTATAAAGTTGAATTTTGTAACATGTGGTGTTCTTTTGGAAGTGTTTATGAGTGTTTTGTAGGTTTTACAAGTTATTAAGGAGAGTTTTGAAAGTTCCAGGGTTTAGTGAGGTGTTTTCTGTGGTTGACTTTTATGGTTTTATGATTGATGTAAGCTTTTTGTTATGGAAATTTAAATATTGCTTAGTTTTGAGTAATTTGGTTTAATCTAAGGCATGTTAAGTTCTTAATTATATTACCTTTTCAGGAAAAACCCTCGATTATTGGGACTGAGTAATTTTGTGTATCTTAATAATTGATGGAATTATGT
>Ga0325411_1004369_pt1 | contig 15865 bp, 15 predicted proteins | sample PopdelMetagenome_13_FD_206181 | JGI IMG/M metagenome (GOLD analysis project Ga0325411, IMG submission 206181) | Populus deltoides microbial communities from Bellville, Georgia, United States - Xylem-PdIQD-R4 | ecosystem: Host-associated > Plants > Phyllosphere > Stem > Wood/Secondary xylem... | reverse complement strand
AAAAAAATTATTTATGATATTAGGATATTAAAACAAGAAAAAATACATAAAAAATTGATTTAAAACTAAAAAAAATAAATATCTGAAAAAACACGGTCAATACACATCATAACACCAACTTAAATTAAATTAAATTAGAATGTTAACTACAAAGTTAGAACTCAAATCATAAAATCTTATTGACCATTAAAGTGTTTGTAAGAAACAGTGAATGAACACAAGTGATTTATCCTTTCATATGCGTGGAGCCCACGAGAAGGACATTTGTCTGTAATCAAGCCAAAGCTAGCTTTGTAGTTGTATAGGTGTCTAATATCCATGTGAGAGAGAGAGAGAGAGAGAGAGAGAGAGAGATGCCTTAACTCTCATTGTTTCGCCTTTTCCTTTCTTTATTCCTTGCACAGACCTCAAAGTAGCACTCCTTACTTCTACTTGTGATAATGGGCGCTGCCTCTGCTCTCCACCATTAAGTGTTTTGATCATTCAAGATCAACGAGGGATAGGACCAAGATAAGCAAAAAGCAAAGACAACTCAGTTTTGAGATCTGAGAGTTGAAGCTTGAGGTGGGAGATAGGGACGATGAAGCCTCTGCTGCAACCAAAGGGAGTTCTTGCTGCCCTCTTGCTGTTGATTTTTCCTGCCTTTTATTCTCCCTTCGCTCATGCCTCTCCTTCTGTCCTGTCGGTGGGTATCTTTTCTTGTTTTATTGACCGTGATTAACACCTATTCGTATTCAAGTTTGGTTATTACCTTTGATTCTCTTTACTGCAGGAATGGAATGCTCCTAAACCTAGACACCTACCTCTGCTGAAGAGTGCCTTGCAGCTTCCAACTGTAAGTAACAAACAGTTAACTGTCATTTTTTTTTCCTTGGTTATAAGTTATATATAGGGGTCTTTAACTTTACTAAATATATGCACATACATGTCCTTTATGTAGTCAAATGAAAAGCAGTCTGATCTCTGGACTCCTTTGGATGATCAAGGATGGAGACCTTGTGTTGAGTCCACAAACTCCCCCCCTTGTGAGTATCGATGACCCATAGAGCCCTTTGAGTTTTATTTGTGTAATTCTATTAATTCCTCCCATGGGATTTGTGTTTCGTGTTTGTATTTTGATTGGCTGACTTGTCCATTATTTTGAGCAGCGTTACCTGAGAAATCTGAGGGATATCTTCAAGTGTTTCTTGATGGAGGGTTGAACCAGCAAAGAATGGGGGTAGGTGCTCCTTTCTTCTCCATTTAGTTTTGCTTTCTTGCTTCTGCTTGTACAGTTAGTCATAATATGATCTACTATCAATAGATATGTGATGCGGTTGCTGTTGCTAAAATACTCAATGCGACACTTGTCATCCCACATTTTGAAGTCAATCCTGTTTGGCAAGATTCAAGGTATTGTTTTACACTCTTGCTTGTATGAGTTTCTTTATACCACGGATCAACAAGGCATTTTTCTGAAGTTGCATACTTTTCTATGCAGCTCTTTCATGGATATATTTGATGTGGATCACTTTATTAATGTCTTAAAGGATGACATTTCTATAGTTAAAGAACTACCTGATGAATTCTCCTGGAGCACGAGGGAGTATTATGCCATAGCTATTCGAGCTACCCGAATTAAGATGGCACCTGTCCATGCTTCAGCTAACTGGTATCTAGAGAATGTCTCGCCTGTGCTGCAGAGGTTGGTATACCTGTACCTTTTTCTTTAAGTGTACATTTATGTTGTTCTTTACATTTTTCATCCAGGATTTCTGGTCTCAACATGCAACGGAAGTGCTGTACTATGTACCTTCAGCTATCTGTCTAATATCTCTCACACTTTTTAAGAAGCAAGCCAGCTTCCTATATACATGTTCTTACCGACCTGAGAACATGAGGAGATGGTAACAGTTACTTCAGCATTTTTGCATGGAAGTGCTGCTCCCTAGACTTAACCACACTTCATTGCAGTTGCAAACCATAACTGTTGCCATCTGCACCAAGCAATGGCTTCTTCAAATGAAAATGGAGTTTAGAGTATAAAACATTCATTTTTAGTGGTGAAACATGTGCATATACATGTATACTGGTAGCCGAAACTTCCTCTATCCAGTCCATGTACATGTGTTCCCAATAATTTTATAGGGTGAATTTTTGCAACAGTGACTCGAACTATGCCTTTTCTTGAGTAGCACAATTCTACAAATTCTTCTTTCTTTGACTTCACAAAACTATAATCAGTGATCTGCCATGTGTGTTCCAGTTATGGGATTGCTGCGGTTTCCCCATTCTCTCACCGCCTGTCCTTTGATAACTTGCCTATGGACATCCAACGTCTACGTTGTAAAGTCAATTTTCAAGCATTAGTTTTTGTTCCACATATTCGAGCACTTGGAGATGCTCTTGTCAGTCGCCTCAGAAATCCTTACAAGAATGGAGCACCTGGTGCCAGCTACCTACAGGAATCCACTGATGTGATTGATAAAGATAGTGCAGGGAAGTTTGTTGTGCTACATCTTCGTTTTGACAAGGTATGACCGAATTCTGATATAAACCAGCTGAAGTCAAGTTTGTGCTTTTGTAACTCTAAATGTTATTACCCATCACATTTTAGCAATATCAATTTAGAATGTTTTTGTTTGGGCGCATGCATCTCTTTGTTTATGTACCCTTGGCTAACCTTATTACTTGGCAGGATATGGCTGCACATTCAGCCTGTGATTTTGGTGGGGGAAAAGCTGAAAAGTTGGCTCTGGCCAAGTACCGACAAGTGATTTGGCAGGGAAGAGTCCTTAACTCCCAATTCACTGATGAAGAGTTGAGGAGTCAGGGGCGCTGTCCATTGACTCCAGAAGAGATTGGGTTGCTGCTAGCAGCTTTGGGCTTTGACAATAGCACTCGTCTATATCTAGCTTCCCATAAGGTCTTTTAGATTTACTAGTTTGGATTTGATAGCACTCCTATATAGACATTGAAAAGGATATTTATGATTCTGTGAATGGCCCTGTTTTCTCAGGTTTATGGTGGAGAAGCTAGGATTTCAACTTTACGAAAATTGTTTCCACTAATGGAAGACAAAAAAAGTCTTGCCTCTTCAGAGGAACGTTCACAGATCAAAGGAAAGGCTTCTCTGTTAGCTGCAGTTGACTACTATGTTGGCTTGCACAGTGACATCTTCGTCTCTGCTTCTCCAGGAAATATGCACAATGCTCTGGTGAGTCTTCCTAGCTGGTTTGTGCACGTTAATTTTACAGCGCATCCTACATTGAGTTGAGCTAATGTTTTGTGCTCTGCACCTCACTGCTCTAGTTTAATCTTGAACCAAAATGAGGAGTAATACTATGGACGTGGCATCTGTAATCCAAGATTTTTTTTTCTTAATGTTTAATGTGATGCTTGCCATTATTGAAATAAATGAATTAATCTAGCATTTATCACAAACTGGCACGTCAGTTAGTGGAAGTATTAATAAAGGTGTTAGTGTGTCTGGTGGCTAGCATTATTCAATGAGTAATGTTGCCAAACCAAATCCTATTTGGTTGAACTCTTTTTGATACTCCAGGTTAGGACTAGTATTTTTGCTCTGTACCCACTGCTAAGAACTAAAACAAGAGAAATTCGGGTTTCACATTCATTTAGATATGAGAATAACTCAAAACACTTTGAACACCTTTGAGGTAACAGTTAAGCTATCAAAAGATATTGGTAGTTAGGAGGAGTTTAGTTTTGTTTCGATGTCTGTCTTTCATCTTCCTTGTTTACAATATGATAACAGACATGAGTTGAACTAATAAATAGATATCGGAGAATAGATTTATTTCTCCAATGTAAATCCTACCTATCCTAGCCCGCTACTGACTGATTATATTTTTATGAAAAAAAGATAAAAGTTGAAAGGGGTTCTTTATTGTATTAATCAATTGCAGCTTGATCGCATGCCAGTAAAATTCTTCTGCGAAAGTTTACATAATGAAAAATTTTGTGATGCTAACAGGTTGGACATCGGACTTATAAAAACTTGAAGACCACAAGGCCAAATATGGCTTTGTTAGGCCAACTGTTCCTTAACAAAACCATTAGTTGGACAGACTTCCAGCAAGCGGTCGTTGAAGGGCATGAAAACAGACAAGGGCAGATCAGGCTAAGAAAACCAAAGCAATCTATTTATACTTATCCTGCTCCTGATTGCATGTGCTATGCTTGATGTGATTATGTGAAGGATATCAAATCATGTGTGTTCTATTGATTTATCACCGCAACTATTGTTTGTGGCTTGTGCCCTGTAGTATTGACACCATAAATAAACATGAATTTCTTTTTCTCCAATGAATTTTTAGTACCCTTGTAGCATATTCGTGAGTGGAAATGGATTGTATTAAAATGGAAGTGGATTCAGAGAACTATGTTTTTGTCAGATTCTCGGTTGGTTCTGGTTTCTGGATAGGGATATCTGGACCAGAAGTGTTTCTATCCATCATTCAATTGTTAACAGCTGTATTCACTCCGCATCCATTCGAAAAAAACTCGTCTTTTAGTGAAATATTATTACATTTGCAGAGACCATGTCCTGGTTCGGATTTCTTTCTTTATGGCTGGATTCAGATTTCACGCCGGAGACCATTCTCGCTGGTCCCTAACAAGCTGATCTTGTCTGCACATCGTGGTACAGCAGCTAGCACTTAACAACTAAAACAATAATGTTAGTCCCAATTGAATACAGCGGGCGTGGTACTGTATTTCAGTCAATCTTGGTGAATTTAAAGGAAACAAGACAGGCACACGAGAACGAGTACCGACTTTGAGTACCAATTGATTGATATAGCAACAAATGTAACAGGACAGCCTCAAATGATTTGGAGTCAAATTGGATCAATTTTGACAACTAGTCAAAGCTATGAAAATATACAAATCTACATCGCCTAATTTTATTGTGAAGCGAACCAGACAGTATAATCGGACCGCACTTACTATGAAGAATGTTAAAGCACATGTACGATGCCCCAAGAACTTTCATAGATGCCACGACTTGATATGGGGTTTCCTGGCCAAATTGTGCAGTTCGAAGGAGCAAAAGTTAGGACATCTGCAGAAATCAACAAAGATGATCTTACTGATCCCCGGATGTTGGAGTTGGGGGTGGACCATCTCTCCTATCCTTCACAGTGGTTGGAGATCCGGTTCCATTTTGGGATGCAGCAGCCATCTCCTTTTCCTCTGGTGGAGTTGGATGAGAAGCTATGTCTTCATCGATAGGAAGTGTTCTCTTTGAACCCTCCAAAGCAACACCAAGAACTATATTTTCCTCCAATGCAGATCTAGATGATGATGGCTGAGAAACTGACCTTTTCTCCTGTTTTGACTGGGAAGATTCCTTCAATCCACCTGCTTTTTCAGTACTAGCTTCCTGTGAGTTAACTGCAGTTACTTTGCTATTATGGCTTACATTTGCAGGACTTGTAGTCTTAGATTTGGCATCTGATGTTTTATTTTTATTCAAATTGTCAGAAACTGATCCTGCTGGTTTGGATCCCAAACCTGATGCTTCTGTAGCATTTGAATTTGTCTTAAGGACAGAAGTTGGTGGGGATTTCACTGTAATTTTGTCATCGACCCTGGAATGAGATGCGGATACTGTTGTAGACTTTGTGTGCACCTTGGCATCTGAATTTGGTGTTTCACCACTATTAGCATCTCCCTTTGAGTCAGATTTTGGTGTTTCTTTTGCCCTCGAGTCAGACTTTGTGTTTGTTCCTGCTTTGGTGTCACTTGTAAGCCTTGATGTGGTCTTACTGTCTTTCTCTCCAGTTGCGCGGCCAGAACGAGCTTGTGATTTTGCTTTATCTTCTCCATTGATTCTATAAGAAGGTTCAATCAATAGTAAAGGACGTTTTGATGCCACTCCTCCATGGTTATAGATGGAATCTGTGAAAGGAACATTTTCCATATCGGTGTCACTGGTGTCACCGTATATTTTCTGTATTGTACGGATTGGCGTAGCGAGTCGGGCCCTATGATGGCTGATAACCCTTAGTAAATCCAAAAGCACAGCTTCCTGTTTCAGTGAACATTGCATTTAAGATAAGTCTTGTCTTCCATATGCAAAATTCAGATAAGACATGCATTATCTACCAAAAAAAAACCAGAGGTGCAGATCTACATTTGATTAAAAATGACGGAGCTCCTTCCAGGCCATGAAAATGAATAAAATGAAGCTTTTATTGATTATGGGGAGACTTGAACCCAAACTTTGTAGAGGACAGTGAGCTTCATTTTCTTTGTTTTTTTTTTCCTGCCTTGTTTTCTTTTCTTTAAAAAAGTTGAGGAAAGTCAATCAAAAAGCAACAAAAGGAGTCAAAAGATGCCGATTGAGCTACAGTTCATCGGCATCTTATAGCCCATGCTTTTAATATGGGAAATTCAGTAGAATGATGACTAGATAATTTTTTAATAGAAGAGTCCTTATTTAGGGAGCTTCCGCATAAATCTTTGAAGTTCCAAATACAAGCTTTCTCAAATACAATTACAAAATCTATGTTCTATTGTTGGACATGATGAATTCTAAATATCTGGATAATTCACATATTTATGCTAACACCTGCATGCACATCAGCCTGTACAAGGTTATCACATCAAGCATAATTTACAAGTCCATGTAACTATCTTTCTATGGAAGATTAAAAATTGAAATAACACAAGGAATTATGACAAATTTCGTGAGAAGAAGTTAGCATGCATTTTTCTCGTTTGCTGTTGTTAAAAGGGTGGAGAGAATGGATGATTGTGTGGCAACATGAGTCTCTCATCTTGCTGTTGGGTTCATGTTGCGCCAAGCACACAAACAAGACACCAACAGGCTCAGGTTGGATGACTGAAAATTCCCAACCAACAGTGCACCAACAGAAAGCAAGCATGATATGAATGGTTTTCCACAGTATCATAGGCCAAAAAGGTCTTCAAAGGCTTTATCCAGAAAGTCTGGAAAAGGATTTATTACAGAAAGCATAAAGAAGTCTGGGAGAGCTTCTTTTTTTATTTTATTTGTGGAAGGTGTTTTTCTACCTTTTCATATACAAAAACATACAAAATGCACAACATCAGTACCATTATTATTTCATAACGTATCTACATAGCAAAGTTTACTGTGGGCCTATATTAATCAAGATAGGGTAGTGCTAGGGGGGAAAGTATAAAATCTTTACCTTCACACAAAGGTATTCTTCATGATGTGAGGTCTTCACAAAACAGGACACTAAGATCTGTAAAATACAACACAAAGATCAGACATAGATAAGCATATACGAAACCTGCATTAATCATTCAGTTGTTCAATTAAAGCATTCATAATACTGACAATTATTGAGTGCATTTCACCCCCCCCAGAGCCTAAGCTCTGGGATGCACATGCATTTTCCTAGCACAGATATATTGCAGGGAGGAAAAATGACACTAGGCATTTCATAGTCATTAAATGCCTCAAATCTCTGCATGTTTTGATAACTTAACAGATCAACTGCATTCGTAATTTTTTTGGAAATGAAAAACTCAAAAAACTGATTAACTGGACACTTTTACTGCTCTCAACGCAAAATTCCTTAAACTAGCAAAAATACATGACCGCCACTACATGCCCCTTTAAGATAGTTCCTTTGACAAATGCATCTTTTATGAAAGTGGAATAACTTTGTCCTTAATTGGTTGGCCTTTTTTAAAAGTTAAATTCTTTTTCACATGTAAATAGGATTTGGGATATAGGATATTCAAATTAAACATGCAAAATTAACATTTTGATTCACGACATGGCCAATAACTTGGGGCCATACCTAAATTTGAAAAATGGACCATAATTAAAGCGAGACAGGAGTTGGATTTTTTTAAGCATCCCTTTGTAAGATAAAGCACTAACCAAGAGAGCCTGATTTTCAGGATTGATATTGTCCAAAAATATTCTTCTATGCAACCTCTGCTGCTCAACTTGAGGATTCTTGGCCAGGACTTTGCGCATATCAGCAACAATATTCTGCACAGAGAGAAGCACTGAACAAAGTTGCTACAGAGGAAATGTCAAATAGAATTTAAATGGTTGAAAGGGAAAAAGTCATTATGGATGAAAAGATAATGTTCTCCTCACATTAATCTTATGAGCATCCAAATGACTAATGGCCAGGTGGGTTTTAATACGCCAATGAGTCTTTTGACTGAGATTTCTTACAACGTTCACTGTGAACTTGTGATTTGGAATATGAACTGCTTCACGATCTTCACCTCTGACAATTGTTGGTGACCACCAACCCACATGCTGCAGAGAATGAGAAAGGGGAAGAAGCACATAAGGCATTGCCATCATTAGCAATGTCAAAGCAAAACTAGATTCTCAGTTGTCTGGCAAAAAAAGAAAAAGACCTTTACTAATATTTTTATATCTTTGGAAATAATGCGCACCCAGGGGTCCATTTACAGATTTGAAGCACAATATCCCAAATTTACATGTTATTTTTTCATTTTACTTTCTTGCAGCTTCTTCAAACTTCAAAGAGATGTGTTCTCATGTACAAACCTCAACAGTACCAGAAACTTCATAACCTTCAATTTTTGTTTGAATCCACTCATTCACAACAAAAGGCCGAGTTGCATGAATCATTGCACTGGAGAGGAAATTTGTGAATATCTGGAACAATGAAAAATATAAAAGTCAGACCTTGAAGAAAATGAACCTGCATGCTATTTAGCTACAGCATGAATAAAAATAAAATTTGTTAAAATAAGGGGAGAAAAAGCAAGGTTGCTGCCAGAGGCTATACACAGAAATGAATTAACTTGAAGTCCAGAAACATTAAAAGACAGGATGAATAAAAAGGACGAACTCTTTATCGCACCTCACGACCAGCAAGAGTCAGCAATACTGTCCCAAGACCTCCAGCAGTGAGCCACTTCTGGGTAGAGAAACCCAGCAACTCCATGAATAGTGAAACAGCAGCTACCCACACTGCAGAGTATACAGCTCTCCCAGCAAATTGGAAACCCATCTGTCCAAAATGCAAACATATCTTTACTTGTAAACAAGAACTCGCTGAGAAATATGTGTGTAACAATTAAGTTGTCTGGCCAGAAAGAAAATAAAGATATGTTGAAAAAGAAAACTGAGGATGAATACATCTTCAATAATGCTTATTAACTAGGTGGGGAAATTGTAGATATGGATGCCTGATCTAATTGACATCCAATTGAAAAGAAGATCAGAAGGTTATATGATCAGTGTGAATAAACAAGTTGAAAATTTTTGCATGGCTCTACTTTGTGCAATCAACAATGCTAAGCACTTTTGAAGAATGTCAATTTGCCAGTAAGAAGGATATTATGTACCTATGAACACTTAGGTGGTGCAGACACAGGAAGCAAAATTTGTCATTTTGCAGAAAAGTATCTGTAATTTCAATATTTGCGGGAGAATCCAGAATAATTGTCTGAGTCTAGGTTTTATTTTCTAATTAGTATTTAGTAGTCATAAAGAGTTATTAGCTTTATTGAGTTTTTCATGTTCTAAATAGACTATTAGTATTTTTGTTATATATATAAGAAAATAAGTCCTTGTCGAACTTGGGATACTAGCAACTCCATATAAAGGTTATGCAATGTTCAATAGAGAATTAGTTTGTTAATAAAATCCAACAATTTGCTTTTGATTGTGTGACTCGATCTCCCTTATGTATGGTGTCCACACTTTTAATCCCCATCAATCCTATGGCTATTAACCATCTAAAGATCAACTCAAACCCTAAAATTACTGTTCACGTTCCTAAACAGTCTCAGAAAATCAGATCCATAGCAGCCCCCAAAGTAGAGCTACATCAGTTGGTATCAAAGCAAAACCTCAAACCCCACTGCACACCTCAATTGATATTTCGATTCGATTCAATTCTCTGCCTGCAATTTTAGAATTGAGTGGAAAGGAGTTTTCCTGCATCCTAATCCCTTGATCGCTATGTAGACATTGTTCAATTTGCTGAAGTTCTACATCTGATTTTTTCATCATTGTTGCCAGGTTTATATTGCTGAAACTGGCTGTTTACTTGTTGAAGTTAACCTGTAGTTTGGTTTGGTTATATTCAAAAGAAGCTATTTTGTTTCCCAACAGAAGTTTTGGAGGAGAGAATATGTATCCTATACTTATTGGACATACAGAAATCCGTATGACTCGATTAAGAGAGAAGTACTAGAGGCAAATAATGAGTTGAGCTTGTTTTTGCTGATTAGACAATCTCACATGTTGCATCATATTATAGAGAGGAGCTAAGTCAAGTATTCAATCAGTATGGCTGTGTGGACTTTATAATCATATTTGAAGCGTTAGCATTCACTAATTTTAGGTATTATAAAAATGCTATGATAGCTAGAGCTTCGCTCCAAGGACGCTGTGGCTACAGTAATGGTTGAAGGTTGGAAGTTGGATATTACATTTATTTGACTCTTAGTGTTTTGACTTTTGAGAATGTACAGTAATACTAAGAACAAACCATGGATGTTATAAATCCTACACAAAAATCAAATCTGAGAGTTGAAAGGCTAAACCAACAAGTGGAGCAGCCAGTATAACCAACAATAAAGATGGAACTGCATGCTGAGAAAGAAAGCCCTAGCATAAAAAGTCAGCAACTTTTGGAAGCAAAACCTGTGAAGCCAACTATTCAGCCTGAACAACAACATGAAAAACAATTCCAGCAACCTAAGGGCCATGAAAAGAAGGTAGAAACAGTATAAAGGAATGCAGGAAGGTCTGATGAGAGGGTTCGGCAAATAGAAAGTGAAAATCACCATGTAGGAAAGAAATTCAGGGGACACCATTAGGAAGGTGTCACAGATTGACATGCCAAATACAGTAGACACCATGAAGGAACAAGAGCACAGAATCAAGAATGCTCAAGACAGAGATGAGAGAATTGTACATGTCAATCACATTGACTTCCTTCTTCCACAAGTTTGGTGATTTGATTATAGAGAAAAGCACCATGCTTTCCTCGCTGTAAAACTTATGGCATAGAGTAGTGGTATCAAGTCAAGGGAGTGGCTTCAAGCTATGAGATGAGGTGTGGAAGGTGTGGTTTTTACAATGACACTTCAAAACTTCGAGGTCTGAGTTTTCTCCTTGCAGGTTTTTTTATTCTAAATAGACTATTAGTATTTTCTTATATAGAAAAATTAGTCCTCGTTCGACTTAAAGAGTACTATAAACTCTATATAAAGGTTATGCAATGTTCAATAGAGAATCAGTTTATTAATAAAATTCCAGCATTTTGCTTTTGATTGTAAGACTCAATCTCCCTTATGTGGGACTCCTAATAACCCTAGGTGTGAAACATTGAGTTTTCTATCACTAGGTGTGACTCCTAAAAGCCCTATTAGTGTGACTCTAATAGTTCAACAAAAATTCTATATTTCAACCATCAAAAAGCCTCCATTGAATTCCCAAAAGTCCACACATCCTAGCCCCATCAATTCTATAGTTATTAACCATCTAAAGATCAGCTTGAACCCTAAAATTACTGTCCATGCCACTGTTCACAGCCCTGAACAGCCTCTGAAAGTCAGATCCAGAACAGCCCTTAAAGCTGCCCTGCATCTTGAGGGTAATGCAATCAATATCATATCACAAATAATGTAACCAGACTATAATATTGCTTAACCTACTCCATAAGGTATGCAGTAAAATGAAAGCCAATAACAATCCAAAATTGAGGACAAGATCTACAGAAATATAACTCGAGAGGCATAAAGATCGGGAAAAAAATGATATCTGCTCATAGAAAGCCATGAACCAGTGATGACCATTCAAAAGAGCAATAATGATAAAATTTCAGAGATGAAAGAGAAAAGAAAAAAGAAAAAACTATATTTTAGCATGCAAAACATACAGTTCTTGCATCACTAGGCTGTGGGGACACCATGAAGAACTTTTGAGCTTGTTGAATCATGCTGCAAAGAAATTTTTGCTGATGTTTAGTTTTCGTGCTACTGTCAATAAGCAATCTAGCTAGGAAACACTAGCCCCAAATAAGAGCCAAAACATTTTCACTTTCAAAATCACAAAGCTCTGAAGAAGAAGATGAATTAGTCATATAAAGCAGATTAGAATACAATAATGGAAGAATTATTGTGACTGTGGAAAGTAAAAGGTCACCCTGGTAAAAGAAAAATGAGAAAAAATCCATTAAGTGAAGACCTCCATGGTTTCAGTTTACTGAGTCAACGTTGAGAGATGATCTTGTCCCACAATATAAAAAAGAATAGCAAGGAAAAGAGAATGATAGTCACCTTGATAAACAATAAGCAAATGCGAGCACTGTCGACAATGATCTTACAAAATTCAAAAGCCTTTGCTTGACAACCTCACTAGCTTCTGTGGGCAAAACAACAGGATCCAGTGCCCTGCAAGAAACCAAATTGTAATCAATTACAACATTCAATAATTGGAAAATAGGTTGTGCATTTAAGACTGAACATCCACAACTTTTCTTGCAACTTTAACAAGGTGACGGTAGTTAGTTAAACCTGCAAACAAGTATCGCACCAGTCCACAGCATCAAAGGCTGAATATATGAGGCCATCACATAATAAGTTCCACTCTTTTTCCAGCTATTGTCACTTTTCTGCAAGATAAGTACGCAAACACCAAAAATAAAATCGCAGAACAACAATAACCTCAAAACAATGCCATAAACTTAAACAGGGTAAACATACGTGAAATAGCAAGTTTCTGCTCTGACGCATTAGCGGCCCCAGACCCCATACAGCAAATATAATAATACCAACTGCTGGAGCTAACTTAAAAACGAGAGGACTAGTTTGTAAAGCATTAAAGGACCTGCATAATAACACACAGAGTATCAACAAAGATATCAGCTCAACGCATAAGCCACTGAAAGAAAGAAGACTACCTCGTCAACGTCACGGAAGCAGCCTTCACAGCAGGAAGTTCAAGGGCTTGGCGTGGCACCAAGAAAGAACGGCATCTAAAAGTTTTCTTATTATTACTTCTATTTAATGATACAGTATAGATTGGCCTTTGCAACAGTCGGCGACAATCGTGGAGCCGAAACTACAGCAGCAAAAAAAAAGTCATCCAATATCCAAAAAAAACCCTAAAATTAGCAACAGCATCAATAAAAAGAATAGATTAAGAAATAATTACCTTGAGGGAGGTGTTGCTTAATAAAGGAACCTTGCCCTTCCCTAGTAATATACTCTGAAAGAAGAAAGAAGAAAGAAGAAGATGAAACTACAACAACAACAACAACAACAAAAGGTAAGAAGAAAGGAAAGGAAAGGAAAAGAAAGAGCACCTTAAAAAATTGATTATGATTGTTGTTTGAGGGCTGGTTCCTGCAAAACCCCAAATCATGGGAAAATTGCAAGGAACCAGAAATAGCCATTTTGTTGCCTCAAAAATTCCGAAGTTAAGATTGATTTTTTTTTGGGAAAAAAAAAAAAAAGAGGGGAGGAGGAGGAGGAGGAGGACTACGGAATTTCAAGCATATTCCCCAAATGAAAAATACCACTTCAGAAAAATAGAGTTTCGTGCATTTTTTAAAAAAAATAAAAGAAAAGCAAAAAACAGAGAGTGGAAGAATAATATATTATATATATACGAATATGAGGAGAATCTCAGGCCTTGAAGACCTTTTTTTTTTCCGCGCAACAAATACGTGCGTTTAATTTGGGCTGTAAGCCCTGATTTTTTTTATAAAAAAAAAAAACAACAAATACGTGCGTTCTCCTTCGCCAAAAAATATTAAAATATGGGATTTACTATAAAAACAATCATGGGTTTTTTATTTTTTTTATAATTATTTTTTCATGCTCTATTCATTTAAATTAAGCTATATGTATTGATTAATGAAATATATACTTAAAATTCACGGGTTAGAAAAATAATATATAACACGAATGCAAAAAAACAAAAGCAATGAAGTTACGAAAGCGTTGCACCATGTTTTCTAAAAGTTAAAAAAAATTACTAAAAAATAATTTTTTTTTGTTTTAGATTGTTTTAATACACTGATTTTAAAAATTATTTTTAAAAAATAAAAAAAATTATTTTTGATACATTTCAATATAAAAAATACTTTAAAAAATAACCACAATGACACTTCCAAAAAAACAGATAAAATTATCAAAGCTAAAAGTTTTACATCATCCGAAAAGATATTATTCAAATATGATATGAGAGAATAATATCTTAAAAATGTAACTTTTTGTTTTCTAATTGTTTTCTATTCTTCTAATAACTGTTCTTCCAAATAACAAGTATTCTTTCTTTTATAATATCAAATTACTCAATGAAAAGAAAAATATTTTATTGCTTAAATTATCTTAACTTTCATTTTAATGGATGATATAAAAAATAATTTTGATGGTAGCTCGTCATGATTAATCATGAATCTCTTAATTGATATGTTTTTTTTCTAGCAAAAACAAAATTACAATTAAAAACTTAATTACAAGCGGATATATAGATAGTAATCTCGTTAATCAAAGCATGATGTGGGTCCTGAACTTGTTTTTAATAAATTGAGAGTGAAAGAAAGGGATAGTATCAAAAATACAAATCGGAAAAGAACACACACAAATAAATAAATAAATAAACAACAGGGAAAGAAGTGAAAAGAAAGCTATAAACCACAATAAAAAAAACCAAAAGGATAGCAAAAAACCTATGAATAAATTATTGAAATAAATTATATATATATATATATATGATTCATCATAGTTTTTTTGAATTTTGAATAAGTTATCTGCTGAAGATTTATATTCTACATGGAACTTGATTGAATTTTGAATTTAAAATCATTAGAGCATCTCCAATGAAAAATACTATATTTAAAAGCTAAATGGATAAAATGACTTTTTAATAGTGTAAATATAGCTTTTTTGATTATATGCATTCTAATGGTAAAAAGCTATTTAGAAAAGTTAATTATATTTTAATATATTTCATTTTAAATCATGATGTTATTAATATAATTATATAACCAATTTAGATATTTTGTATATAATATAATTATGAGTAATTTATAAAATTAATATAAAATTAATGAAGTAATATGAAAGTTAAAAGATACGAGTTAAAATTTATTTATATGAATATTTTTAATTTTTATTTTTACATGTTACTGTTAAAAATTTAATCATAAATATCAAATCAACAACAAAATATCTAAAAAATCAAGAAATGTAAAAGAAAAAATAGAAAAAGTTTTTAAATAAGCATACCTTTTAATTTCAGCTAATTAACACAATCAATGTTATTAATTAACCGAAAAAAAATTGATTTTTATTTTTCTAAATTTGAAAGAAGGGTGTGACACAAAACAAAATTTTAAAATTTACAAGTTTTTCCTCCTGCTTTTAAAGGAAAAAAATAAACTATTGGCCAATAGTCATTTGTTTTTGCTATTTCTACATGAAAATATAGAAATAGCTCTTCACATAATAAATAGTTAAAATAACTATTTGTTTGTCTGAGGCGTTGGAATGAAAAAATAAATAAGCGAAAGCTAAAAGTATAATTTTTTACATTTGACTTTTTATTTAGTTTTTTCACTAAAAATGCTCTTAAGCTTGACTATTTTTAATAATTGATCCCGAGAAGTGATGATTAAATTTTTTTTTTGATTTATAAAATGAATAACTATTAATTATCCATGATGATCATCCAACAAGTGAATGATTTATTTTTAGTATAAATAATAATGCCCCCCGTATTCTTTTGAGACAAGTAAAGGATTATTGTTTCATCATTTACACTAAAATCGATTAAAAAATATATCATAAATGACAGCTATTCAGACATTATTCCCCTGAGATGTCCATCATGTTTCACTGTCTGAAA
>Ga0325411_1004368_pt1 | contig 15867 bp, 13 predicted proteins | sample PopdelMetagenome_13_FD_206181 | JGI IMG/M metagenome (GOLD analysis project Ga0325411, IMG submission 206181) | Populus deltoides microbial communities from Bellville, Georgia, United States - Xylem-PdIQD-R4 | ecosystem: Host-associated > Plants > Phyllosphere > Stem > Wood/Secondary xylem... | reverse complement strand
CCGGTCCGCGCATGGGGTGAAGGAATCCCCAACAGCTATTTGGATTCTGATTCATCCCTCTCCTTCCTGAAGCAGGCTTGCCGATCTCAGTTGCATGGACCATTGAAGTCAATGACTCCACAGATTCTGCTGGTAATGAAATCCCACGTAGCCCGTCAATGGACAGAATGCAATATATATATAGGCCTCCAGAGCAGGAGGAAGTGCTTTGTGTTTGTGAGGATGTATAACCTAAAAGGACATGATGACAAAGTAGAATTAAGGTGAACTAAAAGGTTTGATGAAGGATAAGACCTCGTACATCAGTATGCATAGGAATGACTACTTAATTTGAATTGCTGCAGATGATTGCTCTCTCACCGTGTTGTGTGCCTAATCTGCCATCTGTCTCCATTCCATCTTCATCACTTTCAGCTCCATCTGCACTATCGTAGTCGTTGCCGTCATCCTCTTCACTGCCATCCTCTGCAGGAGTGACTACAATCTCTGTTGCGAGGAGTAACAATGGCAGCGGACCGATGACAGAACAGTTTCTTACGTGCATACCCCCATCTCCAAGGGTTATCTCATCATATATAACCAAAGGGTACTAGTCATTTGATTTCCAAAATGATAGCTTATAATCAAGGGACTGAGCACCACTAGCAGTCTCTACAACACGCTTTCCAATTTTAGGTGGAAGGAAGGAACCTCCCCGCCATTGGATACAGACCAGCCACAAGGACAGCATGGACTATACCTGGAACATGAGCATTCGTATTGCAACTTGAGACATCTTCTGGAATAAAACCCTTGCGAATTAGTTCTCTCTGAGCCTCTGGAGCTGCTTACGCATGGCTTGCAGCATATTCATGGTGCCTGGAGAGATGAAGTATATATTGTTAACAAAACCATGCTTCTAGACCCCTATTCTTTGCTTTCTTCCAGCACTCAAAAGCTGCTATAACTGCTAACTGATCGCTGGATTTTACTCTGTTACGAGGAGTAACAATTAATGGCAGCGGACCAATGACAGAACAGTTTCTTACGTGCGGTTATCTGATAATGTATAATCACAATATAGTAATTATTTTGGAAAGTGTTTTTTATATGTAAATATATTAAAATATATATTTTTTATTTTTCACATTAGAACATTAAAATAATTTAAAAATATAAAAAATATTAATTTTAAAAAAATCTTTTTAAAACGCAAAAACAAACTGACCTAAATTTGGAATGAAATTATATGCCAAATTAAATCTAATTTATAAGTAAATTTAGAATTAAATATTAAATTATAGAATTGAATTTAATTATAATATTTAGAATATCTATAAAAAGAAATTAAATTAGTAATCTTGATTATTTTGTTTTTAATTTACAAATTATCTTATTACAAAAATATTTTTTTGTACAGTGACCCTAATATTTATTTTAAATGACATTATATATATATAATAAGATATAAATATACATATCTCATATTAATTATTTATTAAATATTTGTTAAAAAAATAGAAAAATATATATTCATTAAAAAAACTTGTCAATCATAATAAATATTTGTTAATAAACTACTTGTTCAATCTCTACATGTTCTTAAAAATATATAGTTTGATCTTATCATTTTCGAACTACTTTGAATGATCCGAGGAAAGAAAGTTTTTAGATATATCTTATTCATGAAATCATGTGTGGTTATTACATAAAGTTAGTTTGATCCTATCATTTTTGAAGTATTTATCTTATTCATGAAATCATGTGATGATTACATAGAGTTAGTGATTTATTCCGAGATCATATGAGTATATCAAAATCAATAAAGATATTTTAATCAAATCAAATATCTTAATAGATCTCATGTTTTTTTTTTTTAATAATGTAGCCATGAATTATTATCATGCATTAATGTTAAAATTTGTTCTTATCAAGTTTAAAAAAGATTATTCACATCCCAAAATGGTAAATCCAGTCCACCCGAGTTAAGAAGAATGGGCCATTTTCACAAAACATTTTCATGCAAACTGGCCATTTTCGTAGCAGGGCCACAAAAAGGGTAGAGTCCATGTGAAAGCAGGATTTGCAGACCTCCTCGCCCCACTCCCTCTCTATCTAATCCCCTCCATGTCTCTCCATAACCCCATTCAGTTGGTTTCCTCAACGCAAAGGGTAAACATTACAAGACCAAACCCTCTCCGTCTCTTTTCCTTCCTTTCCCTTTACCCTCCTCTTCTTTTTATAATACACAAAGCAAGGTACCAACCCAGCACACCTTGTTTTTTCTTTTTTTTTTCTCAGAAAATAATTGCTATCATCACTATTTTCCGCTTATGATCACTGATATTGTTTTTTCAAATTTGTAATTTTTTTTAAAATCTTTTCTGGGTTGAATCCAGCGTGTGCTTTTCTATACTCCCGTAACCGACAAAGAAACAAACAGGGAACATTTTTCACTTTATTTTCACCTTTACCCATTTCTGATTATCTTAGACTTGGTTTCTTCCAATCGTTTTTTTTCCTTTCTTGATCTGAATCGCCTACCAAACTAGATTTCGGTTTTTGGGTATTTCAGAGTTTGCTCTTTTATCTCCTAACTTGCAGTTATTTTTACCTGATTCTGTTAGATTTTTTTTTTGCTTTTATGTCTTCATGATGGTTTGTGTATTGGGTGCTTAGTTTTGGAGTGGATTTGGTGTTCTGGGCTCTTGAGTGATGGAGATGATGGATTGTTGCATTAATGGTTGTCTCTGATCTGGGTCTTAAGTGTTTTCTGTATATGAACTGAAATTAAAACGATTTTGCTATTTTTTCCTGGAAAGGTCCTTTCCTTTTCATTTGGTTTTATGGGTCTTGAGTGTTTCTTGCTTATTTTTACTGTAATGTGTCTGGTCAATTATTATTTTGGCTTTCTTGTGCTAGTAGTTTGGTTACTCATTCACATTTTTGTTTCATGGCCTTTGTTGATTATGAAAGATTCAGAACTTTCAGTTTGGCTTGTTATTAAGGAGCCAAATGAGCTTTTCGGCTTCTAATTGATGAACATATCAGTTTGACACCCTGAAATCATGCCTTTTGAGCATACATTATCAACAATTGGTGCTCATAAGGACAATGTTTGGGCGTTAGTGTTGATTTTCTTTTGTGATGATCTTTTTCATGAATGGCTGTACTCTATGTGGTGCTTTAGGAATTAAATTAGTTATCAAAGGGGGTTGAATTACCATGTTTAACCTTGTTTCATGACGGAATTAAATTTAACTCCAGGATAAATACTTTCTCTTGGCATTTGTTTGCCTCACTGAAGATGAAAGTTCCATGTTAGGGTGAGAATTTACCATATCAGGTAGAAGCTTAAGCTATCTAAGCATCAAATGTCTGTCTTTAAATGTGGTGTGTAGACTGGATTTTAGAAGTTAATGGAAGTGTCAGTTGATCCATTTCTTGAAATTTCTATAGGAGAGTGATGAGTTTTATGAAAACAATCACTTCTCAAAACTTTAAAACCAAACATAATCCTGGCACCCAGTTCTTACAGGGGGGGATTTTTTGTTAGACTCAAGCAAGCTTTCCTACAATGGATGCTAATGTAGCATGATGAGTTATTGAGTTTCTATTGCTTTGGGATCAATGTATTATTACACTTTGAACGTCTGTTTTCGATGAGCAATCAGATAGTGTAATTTGACAGAGATAAAGAATAGTGACCTGGTAATTTGCCACCATTCTCCTACATTATCTGATTTCAATAAGGGGCCATGTTCTTAAAGCCAATTATTTTTTGTCCCACACTGCATACTATGTTCAGACGATGTCATATTCTCTAATTCATGTAGTTTTATATGCCCCAAACTATCATAACTATGTATTTCCAAGTCATTCTCGCATAACTTAAATCAACAGGTCTTGTTATTGATGCTAGGCAGTGCAAATTGTAATATAAAAAAACAAAAGTTGCAAGAAAAAAGAAAAAAAATTAAGCCCATCTTCAATATTTCTTACTTGGAAGCATTTGGCATGGTACAGATAATGAAAAGTGGAACGCCATTGCAGTTCATTTGAGGTGTTGTATCTTTCTTCAAGCTTTGCAGTTATTCTGAACCAAGTTGCTCTCAAGGTAAGTTTCTTTATCTCTGTACTTTTGTTTTTGTCTAAAAAATGGTTTAGCAACTGGTTCTCTTGCCAATTTAAATCCATGAACCAGAAGTTCTATCGATTCTTTCGAAACTCTGTCAATCTCATTCTCATGTGCAGTGAGTTTGAATGATGGATGCTGTACTTAAGTTATACTTTGAACATAAGCCTTTAAAGCTTAGCTGAACAGTTATATTTTAAGTTTCTATATGATAGCAGTTACTGCAAGACTGATAATTACAGGAGTTTATGCAAAAAAACCAACAGATGAGTTGGGAAAGACACCTTGAGAAAAGGCAACCCATAGAATGTTCAGTACAAGTGATATTGTTTTCTATTGTCTTATATATCATTTTACTTTGCTGTTGTTTGCAAGATCAAATAATCAAGGAGAACTTTTTTATGACTCTATTCCTCATCCTTACTTCCATTTTAACAAATTTTACTTGTCTGTTATACAGGAAGATATATATTGTGATACATTCAAGACATTTTTAATTAGACTCCTTAGTTGTCCAGTTACCATTGCTGTAATATATGGGCTGAGGTGAGCATTTCATGGGAGGTGTAGAGGATGATGAACCAGCCTCAAAACGCCTGAAATTAGCCTCCGGAAGGTTGACAGGTCTTTCCAACGGTTCATCTTTAACAGAGCCCATTGTTGGTTCCAGGGATTTGATGGCTCGCCCCCCACAATCTGAAGGGGACAAAGATGTTCTTGGTTCAAAAGGAGTTATTAAAAGAGTTGAATTTGTCAGAATAATAGCCAAGGCGCTGCATTCTCTTGGATATAAGAAAAGCTGTGCTCATTTAGAGGAAGAGTCTGGGATACCATTACATTCATCTGCAGTAGATTTATTTATGCAGCAAGTTCTCAATGGCAATTGGGATGAAAGTGTAGTCACATTGCATAACATTGGCCTAAAGGATGAAAACATTGTCAAGTCAGCATGTTTTCTGATATTGGAGCAGAAGTTTTTTGAACTTTTGGACGGGGACAATGTTGTGGATGCTTTGAAGACACTGAGGACTGAGATTGCTCCTCTCTGCATTAATAATGGTCGAATTTGTGAACTCTCTTCCTGCATTGTATCTTCTACACATTGCAATTCAGTTGGTTCTTCCAATCAAGACAATGGAAGGATAAAGCCACGATCCAAGCTGCTGGAGGAACTGCAAAAGCTGCTTCCCCCAACAGTTATAATACCTGAGAGCAGATTGGAACATTTAGTTGAACAGGCTCTTACCTTACAACGGGATGCTTGCTTCTTTCACAACTCGTTGGATAAAGAAATGTCGTTATACTCAGATCATCAGTGTGGGAGAGATCAGATTCCTTCTCGAATTTTGCAGGTTAGGGCATATTTGCAAATGATGGCTTTATATGGAGGTTCTTTGGTTTTGATTGAATTCTGTGATGCAATGTTTTTCTTTATGAGCTGTTATATAATGTGTGCCTTGACCAAATTTTAGTTATACAGAGCTATTATCTTAGTGACTAAGTGGTAAAGATTTCTGGGGTCAGAAGCAGCAATGAAAGTTGAATCAATAATCTATCAGGGCATTTTTTTATTGGGAAAGTGAAAATTTTGATGAATGCTATTGCTTAATTTATATGTTTTTAGTAAGTCCTGTTTATGTTTATCTTTTGCTTTGGATTTTATTTCCATGAGCAGACTACACCTTTCCATTTTCAGTTGCTTTCTATGCATTTCTGGCACCACTAGATTGAGTCTTTCTCTTATTCCCACTGGAACAGATATTAGAAGCACATTCAGATGAAGTCTGGTTCTTACAATTTTCACATAATGGGAAATACTTAGCTTCATCCTCTAACGATCGATCAGCAATCATATGGGAGGTATAATTGTTTGCTTTTAGCATGTTAAGTTATTCAATTGTATTTCCATATTCTTTCTCTGCTGTTTTATTTGATTCTGCCTGCAACTTTCTGCCTGGGATATTTAATTGTGTGTTTCTCATATGGTGTCTTTAGAAGTTTAATCACTCTGTTTATGCAACCTTAGTAATCAAACACCATTAAAATTCTTAAATAATCAACTATTTCTTCCCCATAAGCATTTATAAGCTTCACTGGGCATGCCTTGTTTACTATGTGCAACCCCCCTTATTTGAAGAACAAGGGACTGCTGGAGGTCCAGATGCATTAGTGTCATTCTGCTCATGGAACAATTATATATGTTTCTTATGTGCCAGCTAATTTGTCATGCTTTCCAGATTGATGTAAATGGTGGAGTTTCTTTGAAGCATAGATTATCTGGTCACCAAAAACCTGTCTCCTCTGTTTCATGGAGTCCTGATGACCACCAGCTTCTTACTTGTGGGGTGGAGGAGGTTGTCAGGCGCTGGGATGTTTCTTCTGGTGAGTGCCTCCAGGTTTATGAGAAAGTGGGCCTTGGCCTAGTGTCCTGTGGGTGGTTTCCAGACGGGAAATGGATATTTTCTGGCATCAATGATAAGAGCATCTGCATGTGGGAATTGGACGGGAAAGAGGTAGAATGTTGGAAAGGGCAGAAAACTCTGAAGATTTCTGATTTAGAGATAACAAGTGATGGGAAGCAGATTATAAGTATGTGTAGACCGACTGCAATTTTATTGCTTGATAGAGAAGCTAAAGCTGAGAGGGTGATTGAAGAAGATCAAACAATTACTTCATTCTCATTATCAAGAGATAATAGGTTCTTGCTGGTTAATCTTCTGAACCAAGAAATCCATCTGTGGAGTATAGATGGTAACATCAGGCTTGTTGCAAAGTACAAAGGCCATAGGCGTACCCGGTTTGTCATTAGGTCATGTTTTGGGGGACTTGAACAAGCTTTTATTGCATGTGGTAGTGAAGACTCTCAGGTATGAATTTTGATTGTTTTATTTATTTTTTTAATTCTTTAAAAGAAAGTATACTAGAAGCAGAAGTTTTGTTCATCTGTTTAATTACTTTTCCTTGTGCATAAACCATAGTCTTCTGCCTGGGCATGTTTCTTTCTTTCCTCTTCACTAACCATTTTATCATGGGAGGGGGTGGTAATGATCTGGTCAGATCATTCAAGAGAAGGGCATTATTTGAATCAAATGTTGCATGTTAGTTCTTTGCACTTCCTAAGAAAGTCAAATGTTACGTACATTCCTAAGCAGTTGAGATCTCGTGATTTTTTTCTTAAATTGATCACAGCCATAGGATTGCTGATACTGTGGTGGCTTTTCAATATGTACTACATTGAAAAAATTATTCTGCTCCCTTATCATGCATGAGAATCACAATGGATATACTATTTGTTCTACGTTGAAAAAATTATTATGTTCCCTTATCATGCATGAGAATCACAATGGATACTGACTAGTTTTGATAGAAAATAATTAGCTGGCCGACTGAAGATTTTAGGGAAAAACTGAAAAAGCTTCAAATAGTGCTTTTGTTTCTCTGTATGTGTCTTATGAGGCTTCCACATATTCTTACATCAACAGTTTGCCTTAGATGTATAGTATTCTATCCTATTCTTTTTGGAAGAAAAAAATGGAAATTCTGTTGACAGTTTTGTTACCAGAAACCTTTAGAAATAGCTCAGAAGCACATGGAGAGTTACAAGTATATGTATATAGAAGCTTTTTTTATATAATAAATTTATCATACGTCCAATCACTTTTTTTTTGGGTTAAATGTCACCAAGAAATTTTCTCTCCTTAATATGGTAAGAAATCTACATGTGAACAAGTTTGATCTACACTAAATACTAATCACAAACGGAATGAGTAACTAGCCAAGATTAAGAAATCATTTGCATGAATGGAACAATGTCCTACATTTTAGTTTTATTTCCAAATAAGGTGTAAGGAGATAAAGTTAAGAGAGTGTGCACCAAGAATTTTATAGAGGTTCAGACAATCGTCTACTACCATTTAAGAGTTTTAATACTCACAGTCCACTTCTTGAATACCAAAACTTTACACAATCTTTTTCACAGATCAAAGATTGAAACCTTTCTATATTCTTTTTTAGGTTCTAGATCTAACCCAATTCTTTTATGGGTTCAAGATCTAACCTAATCCTTTTGCAAAGGCTAAGGATCAAACCCACTACCTAATCTAATCTTTTTTAAGGGTACAAGGTTAGCAAACCATTCCTCACCAATACTTGTAAATGGACAAGTGTCAAACACTTAAATAGGTTTTAGAGGCTTTACCAAGTGTTTTAAGTGTCACTTATATTTTCCACAATATTACTCTCTTAATAAAGTTGAATGGTATACAAATGAAGCACTTGAAGGAATTTTACCAATAACACTTCAACCTTGTTTCTGAATGAATTAAGAGTGAGAATATAATCAGAATTTTGCCTTTGATGTTCTTGATCATTTTGCTCAAGTGAGGGGTATTTATAGTGCTAAAAATCAAACTGGTTGTTGGACATAACTTTCAAAAAAATTCAGTCTACTTGAGAATTAGTTAGACCATTTCTAGAATCGGTTAGACTGTTTTAAAGATGTCAGACAGATTTTGGAATTTTCAAAAAAAAAGTTGAATTGTTTTTACCAAAATGGTCACATCATTTGGAGAAGCTAGAAGCTGTTTTTCTAAATTAGCTAGATTGATTTAGCTACCATAAGTCTTCTCTTGTTTTGCATGTTTTGGTCTTTTCTTGTGCTCTTGTGTTCTTTTGGGTTTGTTTAGGTTTTGTAGATGTGAAAACTATTTCCTAAATAAAATGTTATTTGGCTAATACTCATTACAAGTTCTTGATCTTTAAAGTAAAAAGTAGTTATCTCATCATGTTTCTTGTTCTTGAACTTCATGTATCCATACATTGGTTTTTTTATGATTTCCTTGAATGATTTTTTCTCATGAAACCTATTTAAATCATCACAAAGCTTGTGCAACACAGAAATGCATGTAATATATGTTTTTATATTCATTAAGTAGAGCTACTTACCTTAGCTCTTATGCATGCCTTGACCTTGTATTTAATCACCATTGAACTTAAACACTAATGCATATTTCATACCGGCATATTTTCATAAAGGCATTTAAATAAACATATAATTATTACACCATTCAAAAATATCATAAACTTTAAGCATATAGAATAAAACAAGTTAAATTATGATTTTAAGACAAGTTAACATTTAAGTGTAAAACAAGTCAAACATTCAATTTAAAACAAGTTACGAACAACTCTTCAAAAGTACTAAACCACTTAGTTGGAAACGGACAATAAACTTTGTGTAATCAAATGAACAAAACACAAGATATCATTTGATCAAGTTAATGAAGGATGATGCAACTCATTAATCATATCAACTTGCATATGAATTCATACAGGCCAAAATTCAATCGTGACAACATATGTATCTCCCCTTATACTATATGCAACGATGATATAAAATAATACTACAATACATATATCAAATTTATATTATCATTAAAAGACTAGTTGTTTTTCTAAGATTATTTAGAGATGGACGAAGAAAAGTGGAAAAATGAGAGGAAGAAGAATGAAGAAAGAAAGGTTATGAGGAAGTGACAACAAATATTAGCTCATTCCATCCTTTTACTATATATAAGAAAAGAATATAAAATTACTGTATTACCCTTGACTCCACACTATATTTAATAATTGCTTTTGACAACACTCCCTTTCAAGATAAGACATTGATATCTCTCATTGCCATCTTGAAAGTATAATGTGAAACAAGTACACATCAGATTTTTTAGTCACAAAAGTTCACACACTCCATGTGCTTCTACCTTGAAGTAACTATTATTAGAAAACAACAACCCCTTTCCAGGAGCAGACTTTAGATATCTAAGGATGCGATAAACAACGTCAAGGTGGGATGCGTGAGGATCATGCATAAACTGATTGATAACACTAACTGATTAAATTATATCAGATTGGGTATATAAATCAACCTACCATCCATGCTTTGATATCTCCCCATTCCAACTACTTCATCTTCACAATCGACAAGGTGATGATTCACTTCTATAAGGGAGTCAACTGATTTATAACCCAACATCCTTGTTTCAGGTAGTAGATCAAGAATATACTTCCTCTAAGAAATGAAGATGCCCTTACTTAACCTTGCGACTTCAATTCCTAGAAAATAACGCAACCTCCCAAGGTCTTTGTTTTCAAATTCTTTAGCAAGATACTTCAACATATGAACCTCCTCATGATCATTTTTTGTCACCACAATGTCATTAACATATACAATGAGAATTGTTTTCTTGCCTTGGTAATGTTTAATGAACATAGTGTCTCCTAGTCTCCATTGCTTTGTTTGTACCAAAATCTAAGAATTGCCTTGATGAATCTATCAAACCATTTACATGGAGATTGCTTAATGCCATATAAAGTTTTTCTCAACTTGTAGACCTTGCCCTCTCTCTTCTCATAAGAGAAACCTAGAGGAATTTTCATGTACACTTCTTCCTTTAAGTTCCCATGTAGAAAAGCATTATTCACATCTAATTGTTGCAAGTCCCATCCTAGGTTGGATGCAATAGATAATGATACCCTGATTGAGTTCATTTTTGCAATAGGAGCTGGCGTTTCCTGATAGCCAATTCTATAAGTTTGGGTATATCTCTTAGCAACTAGCTTTGTCTTCTACCTATCAATACTTCTATCCGACTTCTGCTTAATGGATAAAACCCATTTGCAACCTACCACTCTCTCTACAACAGGAAGAGTAGTGAGCTTCCATGTGTCATTTTTCAAAATCGCTCTCATCTCCTTTACCATAGCTTCTTTCCGCCTACTGAAAACGAGATCTCTTTCCTCTAAAATGACCTGTAATGCAAATAAAAGCATTGAATCGACCCAAAGAAGTGCCCCTTCCTTTACTTTACTGATCACCATCGAGAAAGAAGAATCTTTCTAAATTACTTCTGGTCAGCGGGGCCTTCAAACATCCGAAAGTAATCTTTCTCGATAAAGTTGGTTGATTAGGATCAAATTCTATCCCTTAGGAACCGTACGAGTAGCCAAGTGGATGCAAAGACTAGAAAGCCAGTGAAGAGGAGCCATCTTTCAATTTAAGAACATCCATACGGGTTGAAGGAATGAATAAAGGGAGCTCGAATGGCTATTTTCTTGAAAGATAGATCTGAAGTTTTCAAAACAAAAATGAAAGAATGTGATTTGAGCAGATTTTCTTTTAAAGAACTAAAAAAAACTTTTCATGTTATGAAATTGGATATTTCTTTGTTTTCTGATGACCCCAAAAATAGTATTTTCAACAGCCTCCGTCCAATTCCGAGGAGGATACAAAAGCTCTATATGAAGGTGACAACCGATCCTACACAAAATTAGATAAATGATGTTTGGTACAACTTCAAACTCTTTTTTCTAAGAGCTATAGTAAGATCATCAATAGAAAGAATGACATTTTCAGTGGAAGAGTTAGGAAACTTATAGTCAGAAGTATGTTGTAAGGTTGAATTCGAAGATGGTTCTTGGCTAGGTATAGTAGATTCATTGACTTTTGTTTTTTTCTTGCTAGTGTAACCTGCTAAACCTTCTCCTGCTGTCCCTTTCTAGTTTCCCCATCATCTTCCTTAACTATTTCTTTCTCTTTTTCTGGTTTCTCATCAGTCTTGCATTCCTCGATTTCTGCCAGATTTTCATCTCCTTTCTCCTTCTCTCTATCCCTCTGAGTTGCTCCCTCCAATTATGGTCTAGGATTAAACAGAGTTGGGGATACCAATTACATATCTGCACTCTTGTTGACCTTCCTCTCATTTTCACAAAAAGTTACATCCATGCTAACAAACATTTTCCTACTTGAAGGATGATAATGTTTATACCCTTTCTAAGTAGCAAAGTATCCAGTGAAAACACATTTCAATGCTCGCGGACTCAACTTACCAACATATTGTCGATGGTCCTTGTAGGAACTTCTGAGCTCAAGAACTCTAAGTGGCATCCTATTAATGAGACATGCTGGAAAAAACTTTTTCCAGGACCATAAGATGAAAAAAAATTTGAAGACCAAGTCATGTGATCATTGGCTCCTGAATGTATAACCCAAGGATCAAAATCAGAAATGGTGGAAGAACTAAAAGCTATCACTGGCATAACTGCATGTGCAAAGTTGGATGAAGAGAGAGGATCAAGCTTGGCTATTAGATGTCCAAGTGTCTGAACCTCTTGAATGTCTAGGTTGTACTATTTATTGTATGGTACTATAATTACACAAGTAAGGAGCAGCTGTTGAAACATTCTGGAATCTCTAAAAAAAGGCATTGCTTTTGTTTGTTATTGTCATTCTTGAATTCTGGGTTATTAGTTTATAAATAAGGGAGGAGGGTAACTAAGTTCATCAGATTTGATGAATTTTGGCTGGCTGTGTTTTGGAACGAGTGTAGATGAAACTCTTTGGTTCTGGATATTTAATTCTGAAGTGTTTGAGTGCTATTATCATTTCTTTCTGAAGTTCAAATTATATATATCTGCAGGTATATATCTGGCATAGAGGCTCGGGAGATCTTGTAGAGGCATTGCCAGGTCATTCTGGAGCAGTTAACTGCGTGAGCTGGAATCCAGCAAATCCATACATGTTAGCATCTGCTAGTGATGATCGTACCATTCGAATATGGGGCTTGAATTCCCTGCATGTGAAGCACAAGAGTGCTCACAGCAATGGCACCCACTACTGCAATGGAGGAACTTGAAAGAAACTCAAGCATGATATTTTCAGATAAATACTTCTTTTCCTTGACCATTGCTTTCATGTATATACTTTATTTTTGTTTCCAGCAGACATTGAATTCATATCAAACAAGCATGTGAATTGTGCAGCGACATTCTGATAATAAATTTCTTATCATTTTTAACGTTGGATGAGCTCTTTCCTTTTTTTTTTGATTAACGTGAGTGTTCGAGCCAGCTTGCGTGTACCTCGACTAATTCTATGATCCTTGAAGTTAACAACCATGTAAGCCTCAAGTGGCTATTATATTAGCAACTATAGGGTTTAAACTTGAGATCATAGGGGAGCAAACTTTTTGGTCCCAAATTTTTACCATTAGGGGTTAATTGTGGGTTAGATGTTAGGTCCTATCACATGCTAGTTGATCAAAAACTTCTGGACCAAAAAAAAGGCTGTAATTTGTTGTGAGTTTTGTGAGGGGGGAGAATCTTGTGCTTTATTTATTGTACTTTCAAAATTAGTGTTTTTTTCCTTGCAACATTTAACTTTCCCAGGCCAGTTAGCTGCATTTTTTTCCCACAGCAAAAGATAAAAGTTGAAAATATTTTGTCAAGGGGTTCTATCATTTTGGTCGAGCCTCCAATCAATCAAGTACGTGCTCTAAGATTTTTTTAGCAATAAGGAAAGCTGGACAACAGCTCAAAACAAACATCACATATTTCAATTTGATTTACAACAATTTCTTAGTTACGTTTCTTAAGCAACACTGAAAGAACTTGCAGCGCTCTCCACGAACTTTCTTGCTCCCTTGAACCATCTCTTGTCTCCAGCTTGTGCCTTGCAAATGTAAAGCTTACCATCTTTCACAGTGGCTGTGATAAGTTGGTGCTTGCCACCTTCATCTCCATCAGCAGTCCTTGTCAGCACTGACAAGAAGTAATATTGTTTCCCATCGATCACCGGAGTTGAGGTCTCCAATATGTTAGCTGTTGCTACGGTATTGGTGTCGAAACCACCCTGCGTGATCAGTTTAGATTCACATGAAATAAAAATGCATAAACACTGCTACTTTGGGTGGATAAAAACATAAAATTGTTCCACTTAATTCTTTAGTGGTCTAGTTTGAGAAGGTTTAGCACGTCTTATAAACAACATGAAAATCAAACGAATTATTCTGCAATGTTTCTCCGTTGTTTCGACAGTACCTCAGATGAAGTCGCAAACAAGGAGGATTGTTTTCCAAGCAAGTAATCCACCTGCAGTAACCAAAGCAAAATATTTGTCAAGTTTCTTCCATTTTTCCAAAATTCAGACTTTGAAAGAAAGCTTGGAAGTAGTTAAAAACGTCTTCCATGCAGATTTGAACTTCTGCATAAATTTGATGGATTGAGAATACGAAAAATGATTGTACCTTCGAGAGGAATTCCTCAGGGGAACCGTAGTCGGCGATGGATTTCGTGTCAGTTGGGGTGACCATGACAGAAAGGTTGCTGGTGGCATCAAAATTGTCCTCATATCTCAGAACCTGACCAGGGAACTCTCTCTCTTTGCTTGGATTCCATTTTGCTGGGATTGACAACTTGAATCCATCTCCATTGTAGGGCAAGAAGTCTGTGTTTGACTTTGGCTTCCCGAAAATATTGGCTGCAACGAGCCATGTAAACTGATCAACTAGACAAATTTGATCAATTCTGTTTCTCGAGACAGAGTGCCATGCCTACGTTTATAGATGGTTTGGAGGGTATCAGATTCAGAGGACATGAATTTCCCCTCTTTAGTCGCCTTTTTTTTTAGAATCAGTAAAATGTCCATTAAGAGAGCATTCTCTCCTTAATCACTCCAATCTCAAGTGAGTTGGATTAACCAGTATGTTCCTCGAGTGACTCCCCCCTATCTAAACTAGCTACCATCCAAAATGATGAAATCAATACGGTGTTTTTTTTTTCTTTCTTTTAACATAAGCTGAAACTAGTACAGTTTAACTCCTTCAGTTCAGAGGTAGGTAAAGCCAAAGACCACATAAATATGGGATACTTGGTTGATTAATGCGAGGGAGTTATTTGATTTTGCCAGTGAAGATATATCTATGGATGTTCTATTCTTGTGGATACTTACTGGTTTTATTGGAAAAAACCAGAGCTGGCGGTTGATTGTCCCAAAATAGAAAAGACAAGAATCATGGCATAAATATGATGCCAACATGTTAAGCAGAACCTCCATAGAGTCCTGCTTCGATTTCAACATCAAAACTCATATACTACTAGCCATTTCAGTTCATCACTTACAAGCAATTAAGACAAGTATAAATAAGGAGCTTAGCTTATGTATGTTTTACCAGATTCACCATAGGCAGCATCAGCGGGAGCAACCTTTGAGCCAAGGGCAGCAGCACCAATGAGCACAGTGAGTGCCAATCTACGAGACACAACACCGTCATCCTCTTCCTGTGCTGCCTGCTTCTGTGCCCTGCAAACCAGCTGGGCGGGCTTGAGGTTAACCACTTGGCGCTGTGATGATGAGGTTGATCTGGCAGGAGTGGTTAGTGCATGGTGGTGCAAGAAGCATGCAGTGGAGGCCATGTCTCTTTGCTTCACTACCTTCAACTAGAAAAGGTCGATTGTTTCGTGTATAATAAACTGCCAAGCTCTGTTTGCTGGGCTTTGTGGTGCCTAGAAAATGGGTTTGGATGTTTGTGTTTGTGATATGTGAAGGGAAATGGATGGTTTCGGATACTGGATGATGAGAAAGAGATCAGATTTTTGATGCGGGATAAGGTTGTAATGGCTCTGAGTGGTGCCACCTGGAATTATCACTCTAAATCTTCTCTCTGCTCTTGCACTGGGGTCCATCACTCCATTGTGGCTTCATCATAGGAATAGAGACAGGTGCATAAAATGCACCTTGTTCTCCTTCCCTCACACGACCACAGCACAAATAATTCCCTTTCTAGCTTTTGCCGATCAAGTAGACTGTCACAGCCAGGTCTGATCTGAGCCCAGGAAGTCCTAACTACGCCTAGGCCTAGATGGTTTTCGACTCTTCTTTAAGACTGGGCTATGCTCAGCAGGACGGCGGATTTAAATCC
>Ga0325411_1004365_pt1 | contig 15876 bp, 3 predicted proteins | sample PopdelMetagenome_13_FD_206181 | JGI IMG/M metagenome (GOLD analysis project Ga0325411, IMG submission 206181) | Populus deltoides microbial communities from Bellville, Georgia, United States - Xylem-PdIQD-R4 | ecosystem: Host-associated > Plants > Phyllosphere > Stem > Wood/Secondary xylem... | reverse complement strand
GCTGCTTCTGCAGTGGCCCGAAATGGTACATGGCAAATTCCAAAGATCAGCTTGGAGATTAATTTCAAGTAGTACTATTTGGGGTATATGGTTGCTGAGGAACAAAATTGTTTTTGAGGAGGGAACTGTAAACTTGTTTGATTGTTTCTCCACTATCTTTCATCGGGTTGCTATTTGGTTGTATTCTCAAGATTCAAACTTCAATTATACAGGAAATGACCTCTTAAGATCTTTTGATGGCATCAAATTATGGTGTAATAAGAAATCTTAGGTAGTCTTCTTGTTGTTTGCTGTAGTAGATCAGTTTTTTTTTTTTTGAATCTCTTGTATTTCTTTTTGGCTATTCGCTTTATGGCCTTCTTAATAGACTCTCGATGATTATCAAAAAAAAAAAAAAGAAGTTAGAGATGCTCAAGCTATCTGATTCAAAATTCGGCTGACTTGGATGAAAGGAAATCAACAGACTGAGAAGATTCTCTCTATGCAACTCCTATCATAATATGTTTAATCAATATGTTAAAACCAAATTTTATTGTACATATAAAAACAAGATTTTCAAAATCATCATCCTTAATGAGTTATGAGTTTTATTTTTTTTATTAATTTTTTTAAGATAAACTCAAGAATAACTAATAAAACATCATTAGTTTCTTTCTGAACACCATAAAGTTTTTTTACATATAATAAAAAATAAAAAATATATTTATTGCATGTAGATATATGGTATTAGTAAAATGGTAAATTGAGAACATTGTAAGACTTTCATGTTATTATTTTCCGAAATATATTGGACATCATTATCCTTGCCAACTTATCGAGTGATATTATAGAGAAAATAAGAAAAAGAATATTAAATAAGAATTAAAATGACTGTATAAATTAATAATATAAAACAACGTGAATTTACTAGTTATATCTAAATTTGTTAAAATCAATAAAGAAAGGTCCACATGATAAGGACGAAAAATCTGACGTATCATTTCCAGAACGTTACCAATACATTTCCATAAAATCTGACGTATCATCTCTACCTTCTGATCTATGCTACCGTTTCATCTAAATTTTCTTGGAAAGTGCGGATTTTTTTTAATGTTGAAATATTGATTGCATAACGCCAACGACTTGGAAGTCTTTGACGCCTTTCAAAGGTCACTGCTACACAGCACAGACGAGACGACCTTTCAAAGGTCACTTACTAGTTACTACACAACACAGAAGACCTTTCAAAGGTCACTTCTACACAGCACAGACTAAATTTAACATTAATAAATTAAATTAAATAAAAAAATTATTAAAAGAAAAAAATAAAAAAAATTAACAGGTTAATCCAAAATTAATTGGGTTAACCCATGAAACCTAAAATATGTGTCATGAAAGTCTAATAACTAAATAGAAAGAAATTTAATATTAATAAACTAAAGTAAACAAAAAAAATTAATTAAAAAGAAAAGAAAAGCAAAAAAAAATATTTCGGATTAACTCGTCAAACCGTGTTAACCTATTAAACTCGGAATCTGTGTCATGAAAATCTGATAACTAAATAAAAAAAATTAACATTAAAACAAAAACAAAATTAACATTAACAAACAAAAAAATTTTATTAAAAGAAAAAAAACAAAGAAAGAAGCAAAACAAAAAAACCCTAAAGGCATAAAAAATGAAAAAAAGAAGAAGAAAAAAAACAAAAAAAATAGAAGCTCATCTTTTACTCAAAAACAAAAAACCCTAAAGGCATAAAAAATGAAAAAAAAACAAAAACAAAAACAAAATTAACATTAACAAACAAAAAAATTTTATTAAAAGAAAAAAAACAAAGAAAGAAGCAAAATAAAAAAAACCCTAAAGGCATAAAAAATAAAAATAAAAAAAGAAGAAAAAAAAATAGAAGCTCATCTTTTACTCAAAAACAAAAAACCATAAAAGCATAAAAAATAAAATAAAAACAGATAAAAAAACAAAACAAAAAAAAGAAACTCATCTTTTACTGTGGACTGCACTGTGCAGTCCACAGTAAAAGACTGAGCCCTTTTAGGATAGTTTAATTGTCTTTGCCTTTAGTTACGGTGTTTTGTTTCTATCTTTTTTTTTTTGGTTTTTTTGTAATTATTGAGTTTGATAAAATGCACTTCAGTAATACGCATATATTATATTAATTTATTAAAAAAAAAACAGATGCATATTCAATTTATACGGTATCACTAGATTTGATTTCTATTATTTTGATTTTAATTTTTTAATTTTTAATTATTCTCTTAACTAAATTATTTTTTTTAATTATATCCTTTAATATTTTATATCTTTCTTTTAATTGAATTATTTTTTTTAATTCTATCTCTCAATATTTTAGTTTATTTTTTCATTGTTGAATTATTGATTGCAAAACGCCAACGACTTGGAAGTCTTTGATGCCTTCAAAGGTCACTGCTACAAAACACAGACGACCTTTCAAAGGCTTGGAACTTTGCCACCAACATGTATTTGCCTTTCGTATTCCAGTTTTCACTCCGGAGTGGGCATCCTATTTTAAAAATTGACCTTTTTCTTTTTTTTCAATTCTGCATAATTCTTAATTTCCCTTTCACTAACTCCCTGTTTATGCTTAATATGAAATTAAAAAAAATAACAATTAGACAACTCAAAGCATGGTTGATGCAGGCCAAGACCTGTATGGATAGTAACAATATATACAGAAAACACAATAAAATTTAATGAGCAAAAAAATTACAGATGCAAATCATAAATTCACGATTTATTTATTGGAAAATAAAACTAATGAATTTTATCTTTTTAGAAGTTTATAAAACCTATAAAAAAAATAAAAATAAAACCCTATATCTATTAGGAAACAACTAGAAATACAAAAGCACAAACAAAATTCAAATAAAAAACCAAATTAAATAATAAATCCAAAAAAATCCTAAAAAAAATAAAAAAAATTAACCCAAATAAAAAAAATTTAAATCTATTCTCTTCAGATAAAATGCTTTTAATATTTCATTTTTCAAAGGTCTTCTTCCATTTCCAACCGCTCCACTCTATTTATTGCCTCATAACGAGCATTAGATGTTTACATGAAACTGGGCCCAAAGGCTTGGATGCCAACAACATGTATTTGCCTTTGATATTCCATTTTTCACGCCGGAGTGGGCATCTTATTTTAAAAACTCGGGCCAACCTTGTATAAAGAAAAGTGAAATCACTAAAATCATGACCCAACAATCTAATGTAAAGAATTAAATTGAAATAAAAAATTATTTAAAAAAAAATGTAAAAAAATTAAATTATAAAATTGAAAATAATTAATTTTAAGAAAATGACATAAAAAATATTAAAATTAAATCAGGCGAATCCTCGAAACTAGTGATCTAAGTTATGAGATCAGGATTAAACTATAGAAGACAAACTCTAAAAAATAATATAACACAATTAAAATAAAAGTAAAATAAACAATACAAATGTCCAAACACCTTAAAATACATAATTCAAATAAAAATTCATATATGGTTTAAATAACTTAAAAATACAAAAAGAAAAAAAAATAACATTGAAGAACTATGTTTTATTAATAGAGTTTCAGAACATTTTATAGAGGACAGGTTTTGAAACACACTGTAGGCAACTAGTGAGATGATACAATATTCTAAGGTATATCACAAACTTCAAAAAAAATTTAACAAAGACCAATACAGTGAACCCATGACAACGAAAACAAAAACATACAGAATGACATCAATTTAATCTCATGCCATCTCACCTTCCACCTTTTTTATGTTAGTAAAAAGTCCTAGAAATAATGTCCAAATATCCCACCAAGCAAGACATGTATTTCAAGTTCTCTCTGAGTCTTTGTCGTCTCTCTTTGTAGTTAACAAATGGTTAATTTAAAACACAGTATTTCTCTCTATATAAGTATTCATATCTCTTATTTTACTCCTTTGATTCCTCACCATTTACCTATGTCTTCCCATGGTTTCAATCCTCCGATCATGCCTTCTCGGCCTAAAATACAGTATAAGGCTTTCTCATACCCAAGATCCTCTAATGCTGGTGTTAGTCTGCTAAGATTGAAAATTTGAGATTTGGGCAACAAGGAAAGGGGGGAGATTGGGGAGTGGAGACTATGTAGTGGAGTGTCAGGGGACTCAGACAGGAAGACAGTAAATTTTTTAACTTTTACGGGTTAAAACTTGAAATCGGTCAAAATTGTAAAATTGATCTGATTTTATCGATTTTGACCGAGTTTGACTGATTTCGAGTTTTAACCCGATTTGACATGTTATATACATGTTGACTCGTAAAATCATAAGATTTTAAGAGTCAACTCGCGAATTTAACAACCTTGGCTACAATCTCAACAAACTCCATAGTTCCAAGAATTCCTATCAACTCCAACTTAAAAAAAGACAATTTACATTTCTAACCTCTAAAAATCGAATTCAAGTAAACCTTAGCAATTAGCATCGTCAAGGTCAAAGGCAGAATACAAGAAAACACTCAAAGAAACCTCGTACGAAATATCAAGTTTTGATATATATATATTGACGTCATCCTTAACAAAACATCCATCCACTTCAATTATTCAAAAAGTGCTTATCACGTTATCACGTCATCCATGACATATTTTCAACTTCAAGCAGAATTTAATTAGTTTTAATGTTGAAAAAACCTAATATAAATAAGTCTTTCATGTACTCTAAACGCATAGCACATTCATACCGGAGGACACAATTAATTTTTGAAAGGATTGCTGCAAATTTTAAGGGCAGGAGAGAAAAAAGAAAAAGGAGAAGAAAAAGTTTCATCAAAGCTTAACCTCACTTTCATTGAAAAGAAAAAGTTTCATCCTCCATCGTGAGAAAGGATAAAAGATTAAGATAATTTTATAAAAAAAAATAAAAACAATCATGAAATTCAAGACTTAATAACCTAAAGTTAAATAATAAAATTAAAAAATAATCAATTTAAAAAAAAACATAAAAAATATCAAAACTCAATGCTCAGTAAGCTAATTTTATTGGAAAGTGCGTTGGACTTGGGATTTTTTTAATGTTGAAATATTGATTGCATAACGCCAACGACTTGGAAGTCTTTGATGCCTTTCAAAGGTCACTGCTACACAGCACAGACGAGACGACCTTTCAAAGGTCACTTACTACACAACACAGAAGACCTTTCAAAGGTCACTGCTACACAGCACAGACGAGACGACCTTTCAAAGGTCACTTACTACACAACACAGACGACCTTTCAAAGGTCACAGCATCACAGCACAGACGAGACGACCTTTCAAAGGTCACTTACTACACAACACAGAAGACCTTTCAAAGGTCACTTCTTCCATTTCCAATTGGTCCCCTCTATTTGTTGCTTCATAGCGTGCATTAGATGTTTACATGAAACTGGGCCCAAAGGCTTGGAACTTTGCCTACAACATGTATTTGCCTTTGATATTCCATTTTTCACGCCGGAGTGGGCATCTTATTTTAAAAATTGACCTTTTATTTTTTTGTTCAATTCTGCATAATTCTTAATTTCCCTTTCACTACCTACCTGTTTATACTTAATATGAAATACAAAATAATAATTAGCCAGCTCAAAGCATGGTTGACGCAGGCAAGAACTATAAGGATAAATATTAAGCATTAAAAAAAATTACAAATATGAACTATAAATTTATAATTTATTTATCTGAAAATAAAACTAATAAAATCTGCTTTCTTAGATGTTTACAAGACTTATAAATAGATTAAAAAAAAAACTCTACACCTAGTAGGGAACAACTAGAAATCTAAAAGCACAAAGAAAATTAAAATAAAAAACCAAATTAAATAATAAATCCACAAAAACCTAAGAAAAATAACAAAATTAACTCAAACAGCAGCATCCAAGCTTGATTCCTAATTCTAGGAGATCCAACAGTCTGATAAGAGATGCAATTTTAAAGTGTTAATCCAATCTGACGCGACAAAACCTCTTCTTAGGCTTAGACATGTCTCATTGATTTATAAAAACATATATTAAGTCATTCATATAGTCTGTCTAAATCAAATCTCTATTTAGAAGTATAAAATCTTTATTTTATTGTATCATATATTTATCTGAATATTCATAATTTTTAATTATTACAAGCTCGACTACATCAATAATTTGAATCTCTCCGTGTATTAAAAGAAGCTAATCAATCTCATCTCCTCTTTATATCTCTTTTTTACCACTTCTAGCAAATAATAATAATAAAAAAGAGTTTGTGATGTAAAGAAAAAAAAAAGGAAATTTTTTGTGTGTGGATAAATGACATCAAACTTTACGTAATATTTATATTTATATAACTAAACTAATAATATTTCAATTAATCTAATTTTGTACTTTTATTCGTCATGAATATGTCAAACTTACTTTTAGATCAATAACCTTTATCACCAGATCAATAAAATTTACTGATAAATCCTTAGATAAAATCAAGGATAAAACCAAGCTTTAAAGGTTTATGGGATGCCTGAATTATGTTTTAGATATTTTTACAAATCTTAGAACCATATGACAGCCTTTGTACAAAAGACTTAAGAAAAATTCTTCTGCCTAGAATCATCAAATGATCAAAATTGTGAAAACTCTTAGAAATCGACTCAAGAGTTTCCCATGTTTAAGGCTTCCTAATCCAGAGGCCTTTTTTATAGTTGAAATTGATGCCTTTGATATTGATTACGATGGTATTCTTAAACAAAATTTTCAAAGTCAAGAACATATAGTACGATATCATTTGCGTATCTGGTTGGTCCTCGAGAAAATCATTTACCTATCAAAAAAGAAAATTTTATTAATTATTTTATGCATCTAATATTTTCAAGATGATTCATTTTTCAAAAATTTATTTCACAAATAAATTGTCAATCTGTAAATATGTTGTTGAAAAAATAAAATAAAATATTGAATAAAATAAAATAAAATAAATTTGACAAGATAATATATCAAAATCTGATTTCAAGATTGAATTCATAAAAGAAATCAAAGAGTCTTTACTAGGCTGATCAAAATGAGCATCCCGGTCAAGAAGTCAAAAGAATCATATACTCCTACACCATTAAAACCAATTCAAGCCACAACATCAAGCATTCAAGATATTATAAGGAGGGTATGACCTCCTATTGTGAGGCTAGTTTTTGCCTCAAATAATCTATTTTGAATCCCTTCATCACCATCACCTAGTCCAAACACCTCGCTTATAAATTATTCTTAATCTCTCCAAACACCCTTGTTTGTTCAATCCCAAGATGCCCCTTCAACAACATTATTGTTGATGCCGAGGATTTTTATGCAAATAAAATTTCTTAGTTATTATTATTATTTTTTATTTAGTTTAGGAAAATATTTTTTTATGATGATTTTATTTTTTCTATCTAGTTTAGGAAATGAAATGTTGAGAATGATAATTTTATTTATCTTAGTTTGTTTAGAAATTTTATTACTTTTTTTTTATTTTGGGGTTTTCTAGTTTGTTTAGTTTGGTTTTTGAGCTTATTTAGAGAGTTGTAAACATGTTCAAGAGACGAAAGAAATAGTGAATTTTTCTTTTCATCAATAAAACTATAAATTAAGGTTATTATGTTCTACCCACTTTCAACTATTAATTTTCTTTCTCTTGTTATTGTCCTATTGCTTGTACTTCCACTTGTGTTAATTACCCTCCAAATCCTCCATAAAAAAACGCATTAACCCTTTCAAGTCAACAAATTGTTATATTCAATTGAAAAATAATTTTACAATGAAGACCTAAATAAGATCATTCTTTATATTCCCCCCTCTCAATTTCACCATTCATCCTCTATCCATTTTGACAAAACATTGTCCAAGGAATTTTCCAACTTAGTTCTCAAACAATTTGTGGCAATATTTTTCTTCAATAAGTAGGATTCTCCCTGAAAATTCATATAAAGATTGGAATTGTATTTGCAGCAAAAATACCTTTGAATTCAATTCCTGCCTCTTTTTATTTCATCTCAACCTTTGAATTCAATTCCTGCCTCTTTTTATTTCATCTCAACCTTTGGTGTCCCATGCTATCGATCCTGGGACTTCATTATAATAAATGATGTAGATGAAGATATTGGTTACTCTTTAGATCTCATGAGGAAAATCAATGTAAAATGGTGGACCCAATTCAGAGAAACTCAAGCTTGTTCTCAAGTTGTGCATACTTGGCTACAATCTCATCAAACTCCGTAGCTGCTAGCATCCCCATGCATCAACTCCATCTCAAGAAGGACAATTTACAATTCTCACCTCTAAAAGTCGAATTCAAGAAAGCCTTGCATCATCAAGCTCAAAGTCAGAATACAAGAAAAAAACTCCAAAAAGCCTTGTATGAATTATCAAGTTCTGATGAGGATGAATTCGCCAATGAAAATCCAGATTACGGTCCTAATCTTCTGAGCGCGAACACACACACATGGATATAAAAGAATCTTTTAGTATATGTGGACGTCATCCTTTATAAAACATCCACCTATTTTAATTATTCAAGAATATTTGACAAAACATTCAGCCACTTCAATTATTTAAAAAGTCTATATCACGTCATCCAAGATATATTCTCAACTTCAAGCATAATTTAATTAGATTTAAAGTTAAAAAAGCCTCCTGTAAATAAGTCTTTCGTTAGAAGAGACTAAAAGAGCTCCCGTTTTAGTATAGACAAGATGACATGCTCGCGCGCTGCCGCGGGCTTATAAAATAAATGCACTTAATAGTGTTATAATTGTGAACTAGCGCTAGATAAGTTATAGAAATTAAAGGTATGATGGAGCAAATATTTCATGACAAAAAAAAAAGTTGTGTTGGTGATAAAAAACTTAGAGACTGAACAAAATGATTTGTAACAATCTACAGTGTTTTGTGAGAAAAGATAGAGTGCTTTCACCACATAATTTAGCTTTTAAATTAATAAAAAGAAAAAAACACTTACAAAGCTAAATTCTCTACCAACTTAATATTAAAAAAAAACCAACAAAGATAATTTTGGAAGGAAAAAAACTCGTGAGAAAAAACATTGTAGCAATTGACAATATTTTGTGAGGAAAACTATAGCGCTTTTCTCAATAAAATAAAATAAAAAATCATTTAGAGAAATATTGTAGCAATTCACAGTGTTTTGTGAGAAAAACTACAACGTGTTCCTCATATGATTTAGCTTTATTATAATTATAATTCTTAACCAACTCAATATTCAAAAAAAAAAAAATCGACAAAGATAATTTTGGAAAAAATCATAAAAAAATCACATGGAAAAACACTGCAACAATTTATAGTGTTTTAAAGAAAAAATTACAAAGCTAAATTCTTAATCAGCTCAATATTAAAAAAAAATTGACAGAGATAATTTTAGAAAAAAAATAACAAAACAAACACCAAAAAAAGGAAAAACAATCATGTTGGAATCACTGTAGCAATTCACAGTGTTTTGTGATGAAAGCTACAGTGCTTCCCCACATGATTTAGCCTTATTTGTAATGACTTGTAATTGTAATTCACAAACAACTCAATATTAAAAAAATAAAATTGAAAAAGATAATTTGAAAAAAATTATAACAAAAAAAACATGTGGAGAGACACTATAGCAATCCACAATGTTTTATGAGCAAAGCTACAATGCTTTCCCCACATGATTAAGCTTTATTACGAGGTTAAATTCTAACAAACTTAATATTAAAAAAAATCAACGAAGATAATTTTGGAAAAAAATATTACAAAAAAAAAACACAAAAGAAACTGGAAAAAAACCATGTGAGGAAAAACTGTATCAATCCATAGTGTTTTGTGAGGAAAAACTTGTAATTGCAATTCTTAACTAGCTTAATATTTAAAAAATAAAATTGACAAAGATAATTTTAGGGAAAAACATAACAAAAACAGAAAAAAACCATGTGGGAAAAAATATTGTAGCAATTAATAGTAATTTTCGAGGAAAGTTACAGTGCTTTCCTTACATATTGTAACTGTAATTTTTAACCAGCTCAATATTAAAAAATAAAATAAAAAAAGATAATTTCAGAGAAAATCATAAAAAAAAACCATGCGGAGAAACACTATAGCAATCAACAATGTTTTAAAGAAAAAAAATTACAAAACTAAATTCTCAATCAGCTCAATATTAAAAAAAAATCGACAAATATAATTTTAAAAAATAAAGAAATAAAATAGAAAAACTATGTGAAAAAACATCGCATCAATCCACAGTATTTTAAAGAAAAAAATTACAAAGCAAAAATTTTAACCAGGTCAATATTTAAAAAGTAAAATTAACAAAAATAATTTTGTAAAAAAAAGGAAAAAAATAAATGAAAAAAAAATAGGAAAGTTGAAAAAAAAAGTAATTTTGAAAAAAAAAAATAATTTTGAAAAAAAAAAGAAAACAAAAGAAAAAAGGGAAAATTTAGCAAAAACAAAAGGGGGGGAGAATAACTGTGGATTACTGTTGTAATCCACAACAATTTCTTATGTGCCTTTGCCCGTTTTTTCTTCAATTCGGCTCAATTCCAGCCCCGAGTCGACCCGCCGGGCCAGACCGGGTTTCAAAACTATGCTTTCAAGTATTCCTTTTCACGTGCATAGTGAAAAACTGAAGTGTCCTTGCATTGGAATTGTCTTTGCCCTTGGTCAAGGGGTTTTGTTTTTGTCTTTTGTTTTTGGTTTTTTTTTGTAATTATTAAGTTTGATAAAATGCACTTTAGTAATAGGCATATATCATATTAATTTATTTAAAAAGGACAGGTGCACATGCAATTTATACGGTCACGTACTAGTGCTTCCGTTTTGTTTAGACAACACATGAGTCATAAGGCATCGTTTTATAGCCAAACTGTAACAACCCGGCTTCTACAAGCCTAAAACAACAGTAAATTTTTTTTTTTTGTACTTGACACACATCATGTTGGTAATCAACGAATATGTTCCCTTCATATCATCAATATATAATCCATAAATCAACAACAATCAATATTTTATTTAAAAGTGAATCTTACATAAACTTATAATATTATGTTTGCATGATTAGAAGTTCGCATTTAAAATATACATGCATAGTCATGAGTTTGTATTCTATTCCTACAAATAGTCATCACGAATTTAATCTAAAAGGATCTAATAATAGTTATACATTCAGTACATTGATTCATATAAAATACATCATGATTTAGAATGCAACTACATAATTCCTTGCAAAAGTAGGTTCCCATGTATCGGGTTTCCTAGGCACCTTGTTGGTATGACGTCCCTACTGCAGTACAAAACATTTACAAGAATGCAATTACTTAATAATAATAATAATAATAACAATAACAATAAGAAAATGATCTGGCAGTTTAACGAAGCATTAACATTATCTCATGTTTGAAGCGTGACATTTGTAGTTCCTTCATGTTCTTGGTATACACAACTTGCAGTGTGTGTGTGTGTGTGTGTGTATATATATATATATATATATATATATATATATATATGCACCAATTCTTGCAATCAACTATAATCTTAAATCCAGCCATTCTTTTAAGACATCATTTGTCGAGGTTAACTATTCACTCACCCCGGCCATCCCCTTCGAATTCCATCAGCCAAAACTAATCAACCGTTTGTCCCGGTCATCCCTTTGGATGCCATTGGCCGAAGCTAATCATTCATTTATTCCGGTCATCCATTCGGATGCTATTAGCCGAAGCTAATCAATCGTTTGTCTCGGTCATCCCTTCAGATGCTATTAACCGAAGCTAATAATTCATTTGTCCCGGTCATCCATTCGGATGCCATTAGTCGAAGCTAATCAATCGTTTGTCCCGGTCATCCCTTCGGATGCCATTAGTCGAAGCTAATCAATCGTTTGTCCTGGTCATCCCTTCGGATGTCATTAGCCGAAGCTAATCAATCATTTGTCAACATTTAAGCATTTGACAATCTGATATCTGAATTAACACAATACGGCAACGTTCATGATAAGGTATTTTCATTATTCAACATTATTTAAAATGAAGATGAAAGTCACCTACCTGCAGTAGAAGCTCTACTTGTGCTCCCCTGTTGCTGCTGTTGCACCACACCGGTGGTCCCTCCTGTAGTCACAGACTCATCTCATAAATTTTTCTCATTCAAGGATATGTTTTATAATAATCATATCAATAGCTAATAAATCTTTCTTTCAATCATTTCTTTCTTTATATCTTACGTTTTTCTCATTACACCCATTAATGTTGTCATCCTTTATCCAACCATAGTTATCATTCCTTCAGGCCGATATTATAGAGAATCCATATTCATCCATTACTCATATGTTACTTTCTTATGCATGTTCATTTCCTCATAATAACATACATACATATATCATGTATATTTTCAGAGTTAGTATCTCAATGTGCAAGTGTTCATATGACTCAATTCCTTTATATAGTATTCACGTGAAAGTCTACTGTTACTGTCTAACTTTGAACTGTTACTGTTTGACTTTTCCATCTGTTACAGTTTGACTTTGAACTGTTACTGTTTGACTTTTCCAACTGTTACAGTTTGACTTTGAACTGTTACTCTTTGACTTTTCCAACTGTTATAATTTGACTTTGAACTGTTACTGTTTGACTTTTCCAACCGTTACTGTTTGACTTTGAACTGTTACTATTTGACTTTTCCAACTGTTACTGTTTGACTTTGAACTGTTACTGTTTGACTTTTCCAACCGTTACTGTTTGACTTTAAACTGTTACTGTCTAGACATTTGAACTATTACTGTCTACACTTTGAACCTCCTATTTTTTTAATATTGACCTCTCTTGATCTTACGTATTCATTTTGTCCTCACAAATGTTTTTCTTTTCAATGATTTAGTACTATATTCACTTTTCATTTCATTAATTTCACTATTTTTATCTTAATTAGGTTTCTTTAATTTAATTTAACCTATTTTACTATTGATTAAATTTCTCATCTTTTAATTTCAGAATCCTGTTAATTTCAGAATCCATTAGGAACTCCAAATCGAAGTTGGAATCAGCTATGGAGTACAAGGGGACGTCACCGTCCATTTCCGGCAGTGAAATACTAGCACCGCAACTTTTTGTGTTGAGCAGATCATCATCAACAACAACGACAATGTTAGAGCAGCCAAGGAAAGACTCTTCATAGTATCTCTCTTATGTTTCGCTAGCTCTTTCAATGCTAATCTATGATAAAAGCGAGCAGCTAATATAAATGGGATAGGGTGGCAGTGATCGGCGGTGTTGAAGGTGATAAGATGAGGAATGTGGCAACGCTGGATTGGTTAATAGTAATTTTCGAGGAAAGTTACACTGCTCTCCTCACATAGTGTAACTTTCCTCACATATTGTAACTGTAATTTTTAACCAGCTCAATATTAAAAAATAAAATAAAAAAAGATAATTTCAGAGAAAATCATAAAAAAACCATGTGGAGAAACACTGTAGCAATCAACAATGTTTTAAAGAAAAAAAATTACAAAACTAAATTCTCAATCAGCTCAATATTAAAAAAAAAATCGACAAATATAATTTTGAAAAATAAAGAAATAAAATAGAAAAACTATGTGAAAAAACATCGCAGCAATTCACAGTATTTTATTATATTATAAAATTAATCAAGGTTTAACATCATTATCTATTTTTTTTATTTTTTTAAAAACCCAACTATCTCCTAAAGATTTTTTTTCATGTTGAAAAACATGTTTGGTCCGGTCTATGGTGTCGCGCGGGCCACCACTCTAGTGCATTCTAAAGGTATAGGAAATTCATACCTTGTATATATTCAATTGAAAAATCACATTCTCTCTCCATTTATGAATAGTAATAAATGGCAAAAAGAAAGCTTTCATGTTAAAGAAAAAAAAAAGTGACATTTTATTTCCAAAATATTGTGCCAATAGATTTATGGATATGCCAATAGCACCAGTTCAAAACACAATATATATGGTCCCTTGTAACAACTTTTATACCCTACTTCTTGTTATTGTGTATTGCTTGTGCTTTCACTTGTGTTAATTACCCTCCAAATCTTCCCTGAAAAAACCTATTAACCCTTCCAAGTCAAGAAACTATAATCTTCATATTTGTCCAATTAAAAAATAATTTTAGAATGAAAACCTAAATAAAAAAATAAATTCAACTAAAAAATTAATTCATATGAAAAAAATGAAGTTGCAATTGCTAAATATTTAAAAATCCTATAAATAAATCTACACAAAATTGATCTCATATGAAAAAAAAATCTCACAACAACATTTATACAATTATTAAGAACAAAAACAACTAAAAATAAAATAAAAAACAAATATAGTGAAAAAAATCATGAAAAAAGAAGAAAAAAGAAAAATCTTACCTTAATGTAGTTGCAAGTGAAGCTAAGGAGAGAAAAAAAAAATTTCATTAAGCATATTAATTAAAAAAAAAACTAAGAGGATAAAAGAAGAAAGAAGAAGAAGACATACCCAAGCATGGAGGAAAAGAGAAGGAGATGAGGAGAGAAAAGAAGAGAAAGAAATAGATAAGAAATGATGTTTTTTACATAAAGTGAAGAAGAAGAAGAAGACATACCTTAATGATGTTTTTACATATAGCGAAGAAGAAGAAGAAGAAGAAGAAGAAGAAGAAGAAGAAGAAGAAGAAGAAGAAGAAGAAGAATAAGAAACGGGTCTGTCTCTTGTGAAATAAGGGCATTCAGGCTTTTTATTGAGATGCTTTACCGACGGATAATTAAATATTAATATTTTTTAATTATTCCGTTGGTAATTCCATCGATAATATTTAATTTAAATTTTCAATTTCATAAAATTTTTTCAGAAACCGCCAAAAAATTACCAACGATTTTTCAATCAGTCGATGATTCCGTTTGTAATATTTAAATGAAAATTTTAAATTAATTGAATTTTTTCAGAAAACCACCAAATAACACTGACGACTTTTCAATCCGTCGGTGATTTACTCTCTGGAAAATACCGACGGAATTTTCCATCGGTGATTCACTTTGTAATTCCGTTGGTAAAAATGACACGTCATCATTTTTTTGTTTTGTTTTATTTTTTTTTCCCACAGTATATACCGAGGGAATATTTTCGTCGGTAAAATCCCTCGGTAATTTACCGACGGAAATATTTTCTCGGTATTTCCGTTTGTATTTATCAATTTTCTGGTAGTGACTCTTCAGATCTCATGAGAGACATCATCAAAGTCAAATACATACAAGAATTCTTATCAACTCCAACTTAAAAAAGACAATTTACATTAATTTCTAACCTCTTAAAATCGAATTCAAGTAAACCTTAGCATCATCAAGGTCAAAGGCAGAATACAAGAAAACACTCAAAGAAACCTCATAGGAAAAGCAAGTTTTGATGAGGATAAATTCACTAACGAAGATCCAGATTATAATCCTGATTCTACGAGTCAACTTCATAATACATACGTACGTACGTACATACATACATACATATATATATATTGACGTCATCCTTAACAAAACATCCATTTACTTCAATTATTCAAAAAGTGCTTGTCATAACCCAATTTTTGACCTATTTTAATTATTATTATTATTTCATTTATTGAAAAAATTGATGATGGAAAAAAATAATAATAATGATAGAAAAATAAGTAAAATGAAATAAATGAAGAATGAATTAAAATTTGGGTTAAGGGCAACATGATTGGATGTTTTGGGGTTTAATTAAACTTTGGAATTAATCTAATTAATCCAATCAAGGCTTTAATTGGAGAATTAATAAAGTTTTGAGACTTAATTAAGCTTGGAATTAATTTAATTAATCCAATTAAGGGTTTAATTGGAGAATTGATAAGTTTTGAGACTTAATTGAGCTTGGAATTAATTTAA
>Ga0325411_1004364_pt1 | contig 15880 bp, 12 predicted proteins | sample PopdelMetagenome_13_FD_206181 | JGI IMG/M metagenome (GOLD analysis project Ga0325411, IMG submission 206181) | Populus deltoides microbial communities from Bellville, Georgia, United States - Xylem-PdIQD-R4 | ecosystem: Host-associated > Plants > Phyllosphere > Stem > Wood/Secondary xylem... | reverse complement strand
AACCAAAAATTAATATAAATTAAAAGATGATAAATTATTAACTATTAAATCCTTATTGTGTTTAGACTCTTCCTTCTTTGATATATTAATTTAAGGTTAGTGTTGATAATTTGTTTTAAAAAAAAAAACAATGTTTTTTTTTTAATATTATTATCATTATTTTTTAAACTTATGAATTTAGATTGATCAATTATCAAATCTCAATTATTATCCAAAAATTTGGTAATTAATCATTATTTTTTATGAGTTTGCATGAAGAATCATTATTTTTTTACAACAACAATTGTTTTTACACTAATTTTGAAAACAAATCATGGAAAATAATAATAATTTATTGATGAAGTTTATCGCTATTCGACATCGTGATGATCTTAAAAAAAAAAAACAAATATCTGAAATCTTGTTTTTAGAGAAGTAATGTCTTGTTCAAGGAGTTATCATCTAATATTATAATCATTAAAAACCCTAAATGATTAACAAATATTTCATTATACAAAACTGGTTACGCTAAGAGGAAAATACTATCACCCTTAAAGTGTCATATCTAAGATAAATTATATTATTGATTTTATCTTAAATTTATAAGGGCATGTTGTATTATGCTATCGATGATCTGCCTATAATATTCTCGACTCTAGCATAATTAAAAATTCAACTAAAAATACTTTCAACTCTAGTGTTGCTTAGTTTCATATAAAGAAAATGTATAATATTCATGACTTATCGTATTAGTGAGTATTAAGCTAAGAGTTATTTCTAAATCTATTGCTATTATTTTTATCTCTTCTATTAATGAATATTAAGAGTATTCTCAATTTTGACATAAATAACTATAAATATTCCAGACTCTAATATCAATAAACATTAAGAAGATATTTCTAATTTTAGCATTGCTTGATATTAAAAAATTAGTATTTCAGACTTTGCCATTAATAAATATATATTTAATCCTTTCAAATTAAATTTTTTGGGTACTTTGTTGTTATTTTTTAATGTTCAAGGTGATGGCTCACTATGAGTCCATGGGTAACAACTTTTTTTTTTTTTTTCGATTTAGAAAGACAATGTTGATGGTTTTATTATTTTTTAAAATTTGAAAATGTTGGCCCAATGAAATAAAGTCCAAAATACATGCAACAAAATATTTTTTATGTTTTTGTAAAGATGCCAAAAAATTGCTTAGATATTCAAGAATAATAATGTTTTTGGTTTTTTTTTTTTTTTGGGTACACAAGAATGTTAAAACAATGCCTTTTTTGTACAAAGCTAAAAACATGCATGAATGATTTTTTTTAGTGCACATGGTCATAAAATCTTTTTTTATATGAGCAAAGTCTAAATTTAAAAACCCAAGTAGAATGCACAGCCCATGTAAAAAAGCATATATAAAGCCCATCAATTAGCAAACACAGGCCCAAAAAACAAAACACAGCCCACATGCAACCCCGGCCCACACGAAGTCAGTCCTGCACAGTAACATAGCCTACAAAACTCACACAAGCATAAAATGAAAAGCAATCAAAATAACCCAACGCCTAAGCTAAAATTCACTCACGCCAGCCTGCACACAATGACACTCTCCAATCTAAAACCTCTCATAAACATGACCACACGCCCGAACCCTTCATTTCTTTTTTTATTTTTTTAGGCTTTTTTTTTTTTTTTTTTTTGTATTTTAAAAATATATTTTTAAAAATTATTATTATTTTTATTTTAAATTAATATTATTTTAATGTTTTCAAATCATTTTATATTTTAATATTAAAAATAATTTTAAAAAATATAAAAATATTATCTCCATTCATTTTAAAATAAAAAAAATTTGAAAAATATTAATATTACCATTAGAAACACCAATTTTCATAGCATAACAAGAGTTAATTCTGAGGGATATAACTAAATTAGTTAGGTCCTAGATTTTTTTCTTTAAAACTTATTAATTTGAGTATCACAAACTTTAAGATTATTGAAAACTTACATGTTCGTTAACTTTAGGATCTCAGGAGATTAGTCGAGGTACACGTAAGTAAATTGACCCGGATGATTTAAAAAAAAAAAAAGAAGAAAAGAAAAGAGAAAGACCTTAAGAAACGTTGCCGCTACACCCTTACAGACCGACACGCACGAAAAAGGAAATCTGTGGATCATCATGCATGTTACAGTGGGGATGTCTGGTTTGTGGTTCCAACAGGTATAAGAAATAAAAGCATTCATGGAGAACGGGGGGGTCTCACCTCATCAAGAAAGGAAACCGCCCATGGAGAAACTTAAGAAAAACTTACAGTGCAGAAAGATAAGGAAAAGAAAAGGCCAACTTCTCGTTTCAAGGCAGCATACTCAAAATGACCTTAGATTTACATGATGAAGTGAGGGTTGCGGGGCTCCATGCCTACCACACAACAGTGAAGGTTTTCCGGTTATTTGATTCCCACACGACGCCGGAACTTCCCAGTTTAAAAAAACCGACGACTTGAAGGCTCAGTGGAGAGTATCAATAGTAAGCCTCCAGTGTTCTTAGCTCAGATGGAACCAGGGCTGCAAAAGGATGAGCACTCCAGTCTTTCTAAAATTTGAAAATATCCAGTTATTCCCGGACAATTTCATAACTAATATATCATATGCAGAGACCGGATTAAATTAATTCCTTGATTTTTTTGGGAAGGTAAACTTGTAATTATATTGTAATAATGAATAATAAACTAAGTCTATTAACAATTGTTTTTCTCTTTTGTTCTAGCTAAGTAACTATGATATTTATCATGTTTCGGGTGCAATTAAAATAAGGATTACAGTGAATATTCAAGATTTAAATTTTTACTCTATTTAAATTTTATTTATTATTTAATAGATAAAAAGTTTAGATATTTGTGTATTGAGTGCTATTAATATTTTTTTTATATAAATATTATTAAATAATAAAATTATAAATGCTATACTTATGTCAATATTGTACTCAATAAATATAAATGTGTTTACGTGCATGTATGCATAGTTTTAAAATCCGATATGGCCCGGCGGGTCGACTCGGGACCTGAAGCTGAAACCGGGCCGGGTTTAATAAAAAACCAGCCAAGGATTTAACCCGGTCAACCCGGGACTTGGCTGACCCAGGTAAACCCATGTGAAACCCGACTGTTTTTTTTCTTATATATATATAATTAAAACATCACCGTTTTAGCTTACAAAAACCAAATCCCTTTAATCTTCAACGTTATATCAGTTACAGATAAATTTAAACCACTCGCAAAAAACTTCAAGGTAAGCTATACCAGATTACCAGACTTTTGTCCCCATCTTTCTTTTGGTTTTAATAACAAAAACCCCATCTCTTTTTTGGTTTTACAGAAGATTTTGCTCTCTTCAGTTCAGATCTGTAAATCAAGATCAAATGGAGCTGCTGTTACTTATTTATTAAAATAATCCATCGCTGATCCATACTTGATAGAGTCTACCTTTCTTCTTTCCACTTTAGTCCTGAAAAGAGAGAGTTGCTATACTCACTTACTAAGAACTATTTAGCTTGGCAGTGTAGTTATGGTTACTTTTTAAATAACTTTTCGTGTCGAAATACATACCAATAACGTTTTTTTATTTTTTAAAAATTATTTTTGATATCAGCACATTAAAACGATCCAAAACATATTAAATTTTAGTCAAAAAAAAATTTAAATTTTTTAAAAACACTGTGCAATCAATATCTAATAGTTAATAGCTAAGCCTTGAGCTTAAGGCTGTCACGTGGTCTTCTTCTTTTTTATAAAGTGGAGTATAATTCTTCAAGTCTTCAAGTGTTTTCTTTTTTGTATTCACCGATTTGAGTATATGTTTACTGGTTGTTTTTATATGTCAATCTTTTACACTTGCTATGAATCTAGGCTCTGTTTCTTGCCCTGCTTTTGTTTCTGTTCCTATTAACAACATATTCAAATTTTATTTCAAGTGTTGCATTGGAATTCTTTTTTGTTTGGGTTGATCCTAGTGAGCCTAAGTCAACCTATCTGATCCGTGATCTGGTCACTGTACCGAATCGGCTATCGAGTTGAGTCTTAAAACTATGTATGTGTATATTATGTTAGATTTCAGTCAAGTTTTGAATTGAGTTCAACAATATTCATTACCAAATAAATTAATTATACAAAGAAAAAAACCGACTCATTCACTTTAATTCAAGTTAGTATCTATCATATTAGAAATTGCCATCCCAAAATTAATAATAATAAAAAACACTACATCCGAATCACTATATGTATTTTAATAAACAAGCATACAAACTGAACATATCTCTGGACAAGACCAACAAAGAACCAATTATAGAACTCAAATCATGGACTTAATTATGGCCTGATTTTTTTTTCCTGGTTTTTTTTTTTTTTTTCAATTTTGGTTACGGTCTCTCCCATTTTGTTATTTGTTTATAGCCACTTTCTTACAGCAATGTTTTCTTTTCTTCCTTTTATTTCCTTCCTCAAGCAATCAAAACTTAAAAAACACAGCTCCCAAACTCCTTTTATTTTAATTCTAGAACTCGCTTGTTTTTTTATTTAAAAATACTTTTTAAAAAAATATTTTTTTTTATTTTTTATTTGCATTAAATTAATTTTTATTAGTGTTTTCAAATTAATTTTTATTAGTGTTTTCAAATCGTTTTAAATATATTAATATCAAAAATAAATTTTAAAAAATAAAAAAATATTATTTCAATATATTTTGAAATAAAAAATATTTTTAAAATTAAATCACCCTAACAATAATCTTAATCCACTGAGTTTTTAGGATATTATCCCAGGACTTTTCCAAGATTTGTTGTCACTCTATCTCTATAACTTTCATTCAAAAACAAAAAACTTGTTCTGTTCACAGCCTGACCATGAGTCACATGTTATTCGAGTACGCTTGTTGTACGTACTGCAATTTGCAAAGAGAAGAAAGATTTATCTTGTCGATTAATCAACAATGGCTAGATTGGTTGATAAGAACCACTATCCACTTCTATTGGAGAATTGTATGAAGAAGAAGAAAGTCAGTCAATAAAATGATCACGAGCGAGAGCATTGCCTTTTAATCTTACATATATATACCCCTCTCAATCTCCTTTCCAAGTTGAACACAACCTTCTGATGCTTTTTGAATGCCAGCCCGTGATTTTGAAGGGAAAAAGTAGTCTTCCTCTTTTGGCATCGATCAAAATTGTCACGCAGCAGGTTTTGCTATAAATATATTTTGTTCCAGACGTTCTTTTCAGATACTATACATCTGAATAGAAAAATATATAACAAGTCTAGATATTAGCGTGCATAATTCATGTCACCTTCACTAGATCAAGCCTTAGAAATGGTAGGAACTGATTATCTTGAATGGGGTATGGATGTTGAAGAATGGGAGGATGATGACTTGGAGTTGCCTCACTTACAGGTGGAAGAAGTTCGGGATCATAAGTGTGGTTTTCCTGTCACCTACATTAGTTTTCCATGTCACCCTCTAGAAGATCGTTGCGATGGCGATGATGATAGTGATGGTGATCAAATCATCAAGCATTCTCATCCAAGATCAGAGGGAAAACTGGTTAAGAGGAAGCCAAAACCGTTGAGTTCTATAATACTGATGGTGAAGGCCATTATAAGGCTGTTGATGATTGCAGGAATGGATAGGAGATAGAGATATACATGCTTTAATCAAGATTGATGATCTCCACATGATCTTACATTTCTAATCTGGAGGTGTCCATTAGCCAGTTTTTTATGAACCCTGTCTGTATAGAGAAATTAAGTTCTGCTATATATTTTGCTTTTAATGCTTTTAATGTATTCATTTATTTTTAGATTAACGTGGTGTCTAAATCAGTTTATATATACCTTAATTAATTTTATAGGTATTAAAATTAACAATTATATAAATATCATAATTATTGTCTTTACTGGATTTTGTTGAAACTTGGAAAGCTGAAAATATATATATGTTAAAGTTTCAGATAAATTAAAACCGACTTCAGACGCATAAAATATTACTTTCAAATCATTGAACGATCACTTGCAGTCATGCAAAATTATGGAAGCTAATCGGGTTTTAAGAGTGCTTAAAATATCAGTCACTATTCTGCATAACATGCTTCATTCATAATTATATATATAGGTTATGCATAGGAGTATGAAGGTTTCGAATCATCACAATAATTATCAAGGTATTAAGAACACAGCTCCACGACAGAAGCATTGGCGATAGCCATCAAGCTTGCGGCATGTCTTTATGCTCATAGATTTTCATATAAACTCTGGTTCATGGTTAAATTGCAGTTGTTGATGGACGGGGAAAAAGCTTAAATAGTGTAACTAGCAGACAAATTCAAGATCAACATCCAAAATGGATATCCTGCTGAACCAGCAAATAAATTTGAGAATTTACTGTCTTTCTTGGACACGGTTATGATGAACAACACGAGCCATAGATGGGAAAAACTATGGGATCGTGACTTGAATTCTATCGACCAGGAGATACTGTTAGGATATTGCCATTTGTGGCAATACCCCACCACTAATTGTGGCTTAGTGGAAGCACCACTAGTGCCACAATTAGTGGCATGATTTCAGGACCTATTGTCCCCACCATGTGCTGGAGAAGGTTGCTAAGAAATGCCTATAAAAAAGGCTTATATTTGAGAGTGCAATGAGAGAGTGTGTGAGAGTGAAGTGACGAGAAGAAGAGAGAAAGAGGGGCTGCTGCCCCTGCTGCCATATGCAGCAGAGTGTGTGAGAGTGAAGTGACGAGAAGAAGAGAGAAAGAGGAGCTGCTGCCATATGCAGCAGAGTGTGTGAAAGGGAGTTGAGTGATCCTCCTCCATGTATTTATTGTATCCTTTCTCTATCTCTAAATAATATGGACTCTCTCTCGTGGATGTAGGTAATTTGCCGAACCACGTAAAATATTGTGTCAGTGTGCTTACCCTCCGTTGAGCAAATATCAGAACATCACCGGCGGGAATCCCCAACAATTGGTATCAAAGCACATGGTTTAAAGGGGTGTTTGATTTTGCTCAAAAATAAAAGTTGTCAAAATTGTGTTTTGACCATACCACTGTGTAGAGGAGGAAGATACAAAGTCACTGTTGAAAACCGCGTCGAAATCGGACGTCGAAAACGCCCTCACGCGCAGGCGAGGTTACTACCCACGCGCACAGACGCGCGCCACGTGTCACACGCGTCTTCTTCACCCGGATGAGCTGACCCGACCCGAATACCAGACGACCAGACCCACATGGCTGACCCGGTAAAGAATGACGTCAGCATGACATAATGTGATGTCAGCATGCACAGTAGGCATGTCAGGGATGACATCATCATGATGTAATTGTGACGTCATCATGCACAGCAGGCATGACATGTCATCAGACACGGCATCGACCAGTCAGCAGCCACGTCAGCAAAGTGGGACCCACCTACCACATTATCAGCCGCGAGCCGAGTTGAGCCGAGCCGTGAGCCGAGGGACAGGATCCAGTGTAGCTGATCCTACGTGCAACTGGTTCTGAGATTGAATCTGGGCCGTTCATCAGGCCAAAATTGTTTTGATCAAACTTAGCTGTCTGAAATGCGATTTGGACGATTCCAGACTTGTTTCCAGCTAATTTGATCATTCTGGATGCAATGTTACGGTCCGATCATTGAGATTTGAGACCAAAAATGGAAGTGGTTAATTAACAAAAGAGATTGCCCGATCAGGAGGCATCTGAAGGTCATCATGGTGGTCGATGGAGATGAAGAAGAACATGTCACACATGTTTACCGAATTACATGTGCTGAATTGCTAAGTGGGGAGAATTTTAACTACCTTGAGGGAAGGCAAAATTGGGACACTCTAGACACCGGATCATGTGGACAATTAGAGATGCAGAGTGAAAATTGATGAAGACCAATCTTAACGAATCTAAGAACTGGTAGTCTCGCAAGATGTTGAGAAATCATGTATTAAACCAGTATATTCCAGATCACTTGTAAAAGAAAGCCGCAACAAAGCTAGCAAATGGTTGTATATACGGAAAGACAGTACGATGGATAGATATGGCTTGAGAAGTTCTGTCTAAGAGATTGAGTTTTAAGCGGGACCAGTATGACCCCTCCAATCTTTCTTGGGAACTTGCTTAGTGGAAGGATTATCCATACGGTACTATTTTCGTATATATAGCAGTTTGTAATGAAACGGTTGAAGACTAGCAAGATGACGGCACAAGGGAACAATTGGGTTTCGTATGATCAAGGATCTGATGGAGTGGTGATTTCTCCAAAGAAGTTAGATTCGGTGACTGTAATTTCTCGAGGGAAGAATTGATGAAGACCCTGAAAATGGAAGAGGAATATAGTAAGGGGATAAAGATTGGCACCCTATTTTTGACTTCGACAGGTGTTGTGACAGGATGAGCTGCTGTCAAACATAAGCAAGGAACAGGGAAAAATCTGAAGAACAGAAATTGCACGAGGGCACACAGAGATTGTGCAGAGTACCCGTAGGATCCAACGAGGTACTGTAATGAGAAAACAGGTGCAAGGAGAAGAAGTGTTCCCAGATGAAGCTCAGAGCAGAGACTGTTAAAGTTTGTACAACAGGAAGTCTCTTATGCTCTTGATGAAGACAACAGGCGAAGACCTTTCCAACGCATGCAAGGAAGGAAAGAGAGCTGTTGTAAAGGCACCTAATTGAGGGGGTGCAAACGCTTGTGATAAAAGGCGACCGCCTATGATGAAAGGCGAAGACACCAAAGATAGTTGGTGTAGGTGGAGCTGTCAAGCAGAAAGGCATAGAAGCTCCAAACATAGAAATCAAGGTGGAGGATTGCGAGGAGTATACCGCAAGTTTCTCTTTCTATGTAATCAGTGGCAGTAATCTCTCCCATAGTGCACATGGTGGTAGAGAATTTTGGAGCCACTTTAAAGCATCTCAGTTGAAGGAGGATGCGATCGCCCCATGACAATGGGCGAAGACGCCTTAGAGAAGGTGTGAGGGCCTTGATATGAGCCTAAGATCAGACCGCCCCATGACAACGGGCGAAGACGCCTTAGAGAAGGTGTGAGGGCCGCGATAGGAGCCCCATTTCAGACCGCCGCATGACGACGAGCGAAGACACCTAAGGAGAAGGTGTGTGGGCCACGATATGAGCCCAGTTCAGAACAACCCCAGAGCCAATGTGATGGCTAGATATGAGTGGACAGGTGTATAGCCAATGAAGTGGCTATGATGAGTATGGAGACAAATGCAGGATTGACTTTCATGGATATTGCCCCCATGCTAAAGATCAATGAGCTAGAAGACATTTGCCTTGGACAATAAGTGTGTGACTTGTGGAGCATTAAGACGCGGCTGCTATGAAGAAGCAGAAGGGCATGCGCAGGTTCCGGGAACGAGTTGACTCTTGTCAAGGTGGTGAGCTCGGTAATGGCATTGTAATACTCAGAGTATGAAGACAGATATGGATCAACCTTTAATGGGCTGCCCCCATGGTTAAAGGTGGAGAGCTACCTGGACTCTTACGACTAAGAGCGAGAGACTCACGGAGAAGTAAGGCGTGGTTCCTAGGGTGGAACAGAGGGCAGGCGCAACTCCTGGATGAGTAGACTCTTGGAAGAGTGGTGAGCTTGTGATCACATTGAAATACTTAATGACTGTCGCACTTGGGAATATTCGTTTGAGGGGGTGTTGTAAGCCTTGGTGTAAGGCTTGAAAAATCATTCCGGACCGAGCATGGTTGATACGCTCAAAGGGGAATGTTGTGTTGAAGACACTCTCAGAATGGTAAGCTTGAAAGAGCTACAGAATACAAGCTTGTGCAGAAGAAGCAAGAGGACAATTGCCCACACAAATGGCAAAGGGGGTGATTGTTAGGATATTGCCATTTGTGGCAATACCCCACCACTAATTGTGGCTTAGTGGAAGCACCACTAGTGCCACAATTAGTGGCATGATTTCAGGACCTATTGTCCCCTCCATGTGCTGGAGAAGGTTGCTAAGAAATGCTTATAAAGAAGGCTTATATTTGAGAGTACAATGAGAGAGTGTGAGAGAGTGAAGTGACGAGAAGAAGAGAGAAAGAGGGGCTGCTGCCCCTGCTGCCATATGCAGCAGAGTGTGTGAGAGTGAAGTGACGAGAAGAAGAGAGAAAGAGGAGCTGCTGCCATATGCAACAGAGTGTGTGAAAGGGAGTTGAGTGATCCTCCTCCATGTATTTATTGTATCCTTTCTCTATCTCTAAATAATATGGACTCTCTCCCGTGGATGTAGGTAATTTGCTGAACCACGTAAAATATTGTGTCAGTGTGCTTACCCTCCGTTGAGCAAATATCAGAACATCACCGGCGGGAATCCCCAACAGATAGAACCTTGCTTCATCATCGTGGAGCAGCTGCTTGTCAGCGTTGTGGATTATATAGAGTAAGGGTAGATTTAATTAGTAATCAAACATAAATAAATATTAAAAATAAAAATCTTTATTAATAATAAATATATTTTATATAAATAAAATCAACATCGTATATAACTATCCGATTTGTTAAATGATATATTCATTGACAAGATGTTGATTAGATTAGTGGGGAGATTTTCATAATTGCAAGCAGTGCATCATACCAGTCCTAACTTCTGCATGTATTAGCAAGATCCCGTCACAATTTATTATAGAATGGATATCATGTATCTATCAGAATAAAAAATTAATATAGGATGTTGTAATCATTACAGTTATTCATGTATTTATTAGAATAGGAAATTAATATAGGATGTTGTAACCATTACAGTTACTGTAGTGTTCTGCTGCCTCTATATAAATAGGAAGGTTGGCTAAAGCACAACCCAACACATTCCATTATTCTCAACTTGGTATCAGAGCCATAAAACCCTAAAATAAATTAAAGCTACTTTTCTCACAGCCTCCCAGCCTCCCTTCTTCAATTGAACAGCCGCCACATACATCTTTAAATTCTGCAGCACCAGCAGTCCAGCTTTCTTCTTCTCCGGCAGTGCAGCCCTCTTTTCTTGTAGCGCCTCCTATGCTTTCCTCTGCTGCGTCACCGCCTGGATTCTCCTTTGCCATGGCTGGTGAATGCCTCCTCTTGCAGCCCACGTCTGCTGCCTTTACTGCCTCAAGCATTATCTCCCTTTCTCACACTCATCAAGTCATCTCCCTCAAATTAACAAACACCAATTATTTATATTAGCGTATGCAGATGCTGCCTTATCTCCTAGGCCAAGGAGTTTTTGGTTTTGTTGATGGCTCCAACACATGTTCTTGCCCATGATGGTATCTCTCTTCAGGTAAATCCGCTTTTTCAAACCTGGAAACAATAGGACCAACTCATTCCAAGTGCTCTTCTTTCCTCCCTATCTAGGAAGTTTTGCATCTTGTTGTTGGCTGTCAAAGTTCTTGTTCAGCTTGGGGCACTCTTGAGTGAGCTCTCGCTTCTACCTCCAACTCTCGTATTATGCAACTTCACGGCTCTCTTCAGGATCTTCGACAGGGTGATGAATCAGTAACTCAATTTATGCAAAAAGCGAAGGCCTTATTTGATGAATTGGCCGCTGCTGGTCGGCCAGTTTCACTTGAAGATTTCAATTTATATGTGTTTCGTGGTCTTCGGGGAGAGTTTAAAGACTTAGTTACCAGTCTTATTACCAAGGTTGAACCTTTATCATATGCAGATCTTCACAGCCATCTCCTCACACATGAATTTCTTCATAAATCTTCTGCTGCCATATATGCTCCTCTGCTGCCCACACCCAGCATTGCATCTTCTGCTCTTGTTGCGCAACGCTAGACTTTTGGCAATTCTGGCCGCAACAGGGGCCGCTTCAACGGTGGCTGGCGTCCCAACCAGTCGAATAGCAGAGGCAACCGATTTGCTGGCTCCAGACTTGATCACCGCAGCTTCCAAAACTCCTCCTTCGGTGACAATAGGCAGGGCTTTTGGCAGCGCAATAGGGGGTAGAATCCACGCTGCCAACCGTGTCAGAATTTTAGCCATACAGCTCCCCATTGCCCTCAATTCTAGCAGCGAGGTTATGGCCAATAGCCTACTGCCAATCTGGTGCAGCGCAATCTCTCCTCAACCGGTTTGTTGATTGGTTTCTGGATACCGGTGCCAATCAACACGTCACACCTGATCTTGCCACCTTGACTGCTTCAGAACCGTATCTTGGTAATGATAATTTGCATGTTGGTGATGGTAAGGGCCTCCTTATATCTCATCTCGGTCATACAAAAATATATACACCACATCGTTCTTTCACCTTATCTAATGTTCTTCATGTTCCTGCAATTACGAAACTTCTGCTCTCTGTTCAGAAATTTTGTCTTGATAATAATGTTTATTTTGAATTTCACCCTCGTGTGTTTTATGTCAAGGATCTCAACACCCATGAAATCCTTCTCTCAGGTCAGAGTAAAGATGGTATTTATGCCCTTACCAAGTCTTCCGTCACATCAGTTCCTCAAGCCTATTGGTCTTCCTGCACTTTCGCCTCTGCCGATTTATGGCATCGTCAACTAGGTCATCCTACTACACGTATTTTTCAATTGTTAATCTCAAAAAATAAGATCATTTGTAACAACAAACGTCTTAATTTTCAATGTCAAAGTTGTCCTTTAGGAAAATCATCACGTTTGTCTTTAGGACCTACGGGTCACAAAACTTCTGCTCCGCTTGAATTAATTTTTAGTGATGTATGGGGCCCTGCTCCTCTTTTTTCTTCAGATGGCTATCGTTATTTTGTTATCTTTGTTGATGCTTATACTAAATATGTATGGTATTATCCTCTCGTTGCCAAGTCTGATGTTTACTCTGTTTTTCATCAATTTCAGACTCTCGTTGAACGTCAATTTTCATTAAAAATAAAATCTGTTCAAACTGATTGGGGCGGTGAATACCGTAAATTATCCATATTTTTTCAGACTGTTGGTATTCATCATCGTCTGATTTGTCCTCACACTCATGAACAAAATGGCACAGTAGAGCGTCGTCATAGGCATATTGTGGAAACAGGTCTTACTCTTTTAGGGCAATGTAAAGCACCTTTTTGATTTTGGAATTATGCTTTTGAAACCTCTGTTTATCTTATAAATCGCATGCCTACTCCTGTTCTTGCCCATTACTCTCCGTTTGATTGTTTATTTCATCGGTCTCCTGATTATCATTTTCTGCGTACTTTTAGGTGTCTCTGTTTTCCTTTTCTGCGTCCATATAATAATCATAAATTGGATTTTCGTTCCTCTCCATGTGTGTTCTTTGGATATAGTTCCTCCCATCTTGGTTATCGATGTTTTGACATTGCATCTCACCGTATTTATATTTCCCGTCATGTCCGTTTCCATGAACATGTGTTTCCTTTTGATAATTCTAAACAGATTGCAAAGGTTTCCACCACAACCCCCATCCCACCCGCTACTATTACCCTTCCAAACTTGTTAAACCACCCACTTTCATCAGCCACCCAAACAGCCCACAGCACATAGCTCTGCCACTCCAAACAGCCACCCGACCATCCCTTGGCCATCATCACATGCTTATTTATCTAACCCTTATGATGCAGGTTTAGGTTGTAAATTGATCTCCTCTCCTCATGGTCTTAGGGCACTCTCTAGCCCCTCATCTGCTTCGCCCACCCTGGCCAGCATTCCTGCAGATTCGGTCTCTGCCGACAACCCCTCATCTACTGACAGTCCTATGCTAGAGGCTGTTTCTTCATCATCCTCTCCCGCAGGTCTGCAACTTATGGTTGATTTATCTTCTTGTCAGCTGCCATAGGTCTCCTCACTGCCACCATCTTCCCCTGCGACCACCACGCAGCAACCATCCTATGACTCTCAGACCGCGGCAGCCGAAGACAGCAAACCTGGCTGCTTTCGCTGCCGCCACCTTTGCCTCCACACATGTACTGCATTCTCCTTCTTTTAAGCCCTTTGCATTTTCTGATGCTGACCGGTATGCAGTTTGGCATAATGCTATGTGTGATGAGATCGCTGCTTTGCGCTCAAATCGCACTTGGTCTTTGGTTCTGTTTCATTCTTCTATGAACGTTGTTGGCAGTAGATGGGTATATCGGATCAAATGTCGTGTTGATGGTAGTATTGAGCGCTATAAAGCGCGCCTTGTTGCTAGAGGTTTTACCCAGCAGGAAGGTATTGATTATTCTGAAACCTTCAGTCCAGTTATTAAGCAGGCCACTGTCCGATTGGTTTTCTTTATCGCGGTTTCGTGAAATTGGAAGATTCATCAGCTTGATATTCATAATGCCTTTCTTAATGGTGTTCTTACTGAAGATGTCTACATGAAACAGCCTCCAGGTTTTGTTGACTCTTCTCTTCCATCTCATGTGTGCAGATTGCACAAATCATTGTATGGTTTGAAATAGGCACCGAGAGCATGGTACACTCGTCTAAGTGATTTTTTGCTCTCCATCAGTTTTCGAGCTTCCAAGGTTGACACCTCCCTGTTTATCTTATCTGATGGTACTAATATCTTTTATCTCTTGGTGTATGTTGATGATATTCTGCTCATGGGTAGCAACTCTGCTATGCTCCATCACCTTATATAATTACTCAGCTCTGAGTTCAAGCTTCGTGACTTAGGTGCTGTTCACTACTTTCTGGGTATTGAAGTTCAGTCTACCGGTATGGGTTTAATGCTGCGTCAACATAAATATATTCTTGACATCCTCACCCGAACTGGTATGACTTCCTGCAAACCAGTTAATACTCCAGTCTCCCCTTCGAAAGTCATTTTATTACCGGATCATTCATTCGCTGATCCTACACGATTTTGTTAAATCGTGGGTGCTCTTCAATATCTTACCTTCACCCGTCCAGATATATGCTTTGCTGTTAACAGAGTCTGTCAGTTTATGCATGCTCCTACAGATTCCCATTGGGCCGCTGTCAAACGTATTTTATGCTATCTTAAAGGTACGGCATCTTATGGTTTCCATATCACTCGAGGCTCCTCCTTTGCTCTACATGGCTTTACAGATGCAAATTGGGCTGGTAGTATTGATGATCGCAAGTCTACGGGTGGCTATCTTGTCTTTTTTGGTCAGACGCTGATTTCTTGGAAATCCAGCAAGCAACGCACTGTTGCTCGCTCCTCTACTGAGGCTGAGTATAAAGCCCTTGCTGATGGTACCGCTGAAGTCATTTGGCTTCAATACTTGTTAACAGATTTGTAGGTTCCCTCAGTCTCTGCTCCTACCATTTGGTGTGATAATCTTGGTGCTACCTATCTCTCAGCAAATCCTATCTTCCATACTCGTACTAAGCATGTTGAAGTGGATTATCACTTTGTCCGTGACCGTGTTGCCAAGAAAGAAATTCAGATTCGTTTTGTTCCTTCTCGGGATCAACTTGCCGATGTCTTCACTAAACTGCTTCCTGTTGCATCCTTTACTGCTTTTCGGTTCAAACTTCGGGTTGATCCCTCACCCTCAGCTTGAGGGGGCATATTATAGAATGTATATCATGTATCTATCAGAATAGGAAATTAATATAGGATGTTGTAATCATTACAGTTACTCATGTATCTATCAGAATAGGAAATTAATATAGAATGTTGTAATCATTACAGTTACTCATGTATCTATCAGAATAGGAAATTAATATAGGATATTGTAATCATTACAGTTACTGCAGTGTTTTGTTGCCTCTATATAAATAGAAAAGTTTATATAAATAGAAAGGTTGACTAAGGCACAACCCAACACATTCTATTATTCTCAACTCAATTGAAGAGGAAAATTACTTCGTAGCACAGATTTTTAGAAACACATTTCTTGTATTGATCAAGAAAAAGGCCAATATCCTCGTGAACTTCACACTCTAAACCTCGTTAGATTTTCTTACGTGCGTCTTTTAACA
>Ga0325411_1004362_pt1 | contig 15884 bp, 14 predicted proteins | sample PopdelMetagenome_13_FD_206181 | JGI IMG/M metagenome (GOLD analysis project Ga0325411, IMG submission 206181) | Populus deltoides microbial communities from Bellville, Georgia, United States - Xylem-PdIQD-R4 | ecosystem: Host-associated > Plants > Phyllosphere > Stem > Wood/Secondary xylem... | reverse complement strand
AACCTCGAACTTAAGCTGCAGCAGAACAAAAATCAGGGGCCAATTTGCAATGACAAAGATCTGTAATATATTGAAACTCGATGATAACCATTCTTACACTTAGAAAGAATTCTTAAGCCAAGTACTTCTAGACAATGGATGAATGTTTCTATAAGCTTTTACCAAAAAAATAAAGCATCACAAAACTGCACAACAATGGCATGAACGAACGTAAAAAGTCCAGCAACATCTGCTCATGTAGGGATGGATAGAAACACCATGTGGTGTTGACGACAACAAGGATGATACTATAAAAGGGTTTTTCTTCTAATGTGTCCCTCTCCTTCAGCGCCTCCCAGAAGTACATCTCTTTAAGGTTCACCCCTTCTACATAAATTAATTGATATTGTCCAGTGCCTTGGTTTCTTGTTATATACACGGGGGTAGGCTTTGAGGAGAGATGGCATTTGTCTCAGGAAACAATCTAGCAATTGATGCCACATTGACCGTTTGCGGCGGTTTGTGTGGTGCCTGAGGTGAATGGGTCGATGCGCACCCATAGCAAGGAGAAAATGGAAGCAAGGAGTATAGACCAGACGATGACAATTGTTGGTGTACGATTTTGTCGACCCAACAAACCCTTGAGGAAAGGATACAAATGGGCAATGACCCAAATAGCAAAGAACAGCTTGCCAAAGAGCGGACCCCATGACTGGTACCCGCTGTTTATGGCAAAGGACACACCAGCCACAATACCCATCATGTTCAGTAAAATGACAGTGGTTGGAGGGATGAGAAGGGATGTCCATTTGAACACATAAAGCTCTGCAAAATCCCCATCCTCATCAGATGCTTTTGAAGTGACAGTGAAGTTGGTATCAATACCTGCAAGCACTTTCAAAAGCCCTTGGAAGACAGCAAAGAGATGAGCTGATGTGCCACCGATCACCCAGAATTGTTCATTCCTCCACCAGTCTTCAATACCAACCCCACTCCATCTAAGCTCAAGTATTCCAGTAGCAAAGATGGAGATGAAAAGGAGAATGAACCACATGCCAGCGTAGTTACTTATCTGAAAAGGAATCGTAGCAGAATCATTGATTTGTTAATTGAGATCTAAATCATATGATCAACTGGTACCAAACAAAATGGAAACATCACTTACCTCAGGAATAATAAATTTTCCAGTGACAAGGCAAATGGCAGGAAGTATACAGTAAGCAAGCAGTGGAAGAGATGTTAGTGGGTAAACGATGGTATTAATGTATGCTAGCCTCTCCAAGAGTTTTAGTCTTCCACTGTATCCATACCATATGGGGCAATGCCTGCTCAGCAAAATCTCAATAGATCCCAAGGCCCACCGGAGAACCTGGTTCAAACGATCAGAAAGATTGATAGGAGCAGACCCCTTAAATGCTGGGCGAGGAGGCACGCAATAGATTGATATCCAGCCACGAGCATGCATCTTGAACCCAGTCAAAATATCTTCAGTAACAGAACCATAGATCCATCCAATCTGGCAGCAAACGAAAAGGATTAGCTAAGGTATAAATTAAACATGATCAGACTAAAGTATTGCTACTGAGTACAAAGCTAGACTGACCTCTTTGCCCCAGTCAGTTTTGTCTTCATATCCACAGCTAATAACATGGATAGCTTCTTTCAACAGAGTTGCAGGGTTGGTTGATGGTGGGATGCCTCCCTGTTCCTGGAAGGTAGCTGCAATAAAAACTGGTGACTGACCAAAACGCTTTTCTAAACTCTTCTGCGACATAAGAAGTGACCTCTCATCATCATATCCTGAAAAGAGAAGGATTGCAGTTAGAAAAACATGCTACATTAACTTTTCTCTGATCATTTGTAGATTCCACCAGTGTTTTATCAAAATCATGACAAATCTCAAACTGAGTGTTCTGTAGTTTATCATTGTCAGTAACTTTGGCATTGGAAAATGAAACCTTTGATACTGTAAATAATATATATATAAATATACACACACAAACAAAGTTAAAAGTAATCAAAACACTAGTGACCATGCATATATAAGGACCAGCATACTCCATCATAAACCAAATTACTGAGATGCAGGGCCGGTAAAAGGCTTCAATCGAAAAGGACAGGTGAGAAAAAAATAAATTCTAGCAGAAACCGACCTTCAACACCCTCCTCAATGTCTTCCATATTGAAAATGGGGACAGTGGATTCAGTTCTTTTCATTGCCCTCTTCTTGTCAATATATTTCTTATGACCACCCCTTCCCTTCTTTCTTGAGCCACAACAACTCTTTACAATAATGTTTGGTTCCAAATCTTCCTCAGTCAAAACTGGATCGTAACCATATAGTGCTTGCCTGTTGAAACAACAACCAGTTCCGACATACACAGGCCCCTGGATGCCATCCAAACCTTTCAAGTTGATCTGCAAGATACAATGAGAAAAGCTGAGTCATCCATAGCAATAATACACAGAAAGGAACATTTTTCAGATTGATGATAGATCAACTAAAACATACATCGAAGAAAACGATATTGCGATTGGCATATCGATCGTGCAAGTCAATGCCATCAAAACGTTGTGGGAACTGTACATAGCACGTCTTCTTTCCATAGGCAGGGTCCATCATGAAACACATGGCTTCCTTGAGAGCTTTACTGTTATTGAAGTAGTGATCACAATCGACATTCAGAAGATAAGCACCATTGGTCAGTACAGCTGAAACTCGAATCTGCATAACAGAAAGACCAAGTCAAAGGACATGTTGATGTTTAGCAGATAATTGTGGTGCAGGCGTCTAAGTTCAGGAAATCAATCATCTTGAACCAAACCATGGAGTACACATAAGTGCCAACTTCCATATAATTAAGGAAAAATAAAAAAGCAACTGTCCTTTAATATGCATGAAAAGCAGCACCCATTTAGTACCATGATCTGTGATGAATGGCAATGAATTTGAGAAATTGAAACAAAGGGTGAAATTCTACAAGAAATTAAGATGACAAACCAATGCATTCATTGCTCCGGCTTTCTTGTGATGCTGGAATCCAGGTCTCTTTTCACGGGAAACATATACAAGTCGAGGTAGCTCATTTCCATCTGTGTCAAGCCCCCCACTGTGACCTAAAAACACCTGCTCTCCACCATATGGAAGAAAGGGTAAAGTGTAGGGTAAAGACAAGGAAAAGCAGGCATGATTATGGATACATGTAGGAAGGATGGTAATACCTGGATCATTCCTGGGTGATCCCTGGGATTATTTCCAGGCCATGGAGTTCCATCCTGCATCGTCCAACCTTCTTCAGGCATCTTCTGAGCTTTGGCAACAAGAGCATTGATTCGCACCTTGAATTCTTCATATTCTCTCTGTGACACATAGTTATGCTCATGCTCGTGTATAATGTTGAAAACAAGTAAAAAAACACAAGAACCCACTTAATCCATGCGAAATGCACCAAAAGTTTGTGCAAAAGGCATGCTGTTTTTCTTGACTCACCTTCATTGCTCGGCGCTCTTTGACAAAAGAAGGCTGTATCTTGTCCTTCAGATAATCAATCTTTTGGGCAAAATAAAACTCAGGGGCCCTAGGCTCAATACTGTGCTTCTTGCAGAAAGGCACCCACTTCCTTGCAAACTCCGCAGTTTCAGAAAGGGCTTCAAATGTCAACATTGCTGAACCATCATCTGAAACATAGCATGATACTTTGTCGACAGGGTAATCAACAGCAAGTATGGACAACACAGTGTTTGCTGTTACAAGAGGAGGTTCTTTCATGGGATCCACGGTACTAACAAAGATGTCAATAGGGGCTAACTGAGATGGTTCTCCTTCGCGATCATATCTGCAAGATATAGAGTGCAGTTAGCCAAGCAATAAGAGCCATTACTCCATCACTAAACTCTATTGACCGATAAAATGTGTTTAACTTACCTCAATGCTAGCCTGTCAAGATAGGTCTCACGATTGATAGGCATCCATTTTGGAAATTGATCCAAAAGCCAGGACAAGGCAAACCAAATTTCACAGATAACGGATGTCAACCACAATCCATATGCATCTTTCACTGGGTGAGTAACACGATATTGTAAGAAGAATCCCAAAATAATAAGCCGCAGAATGATTACAACACGATATGGAGTCAGGTAAGATGAAGAAATGGGCACCACACGACTCATAGGTTGTCGAGCATCATCAGCCCTGTGACGCAGGAAAAGAAATGCAGACACAAAATGGTTAATTGAGTGCGTTAAGGAGATTGGTCCATCCTTTTAATAGAATCTGAAAGCTAATCCATGCTTCAATATAAGAGATTGCAAGTAATATGCTTCCAGAAGATAGAATGATGCAACCTAAATCTTTAAGAAGGAAAACTCACATTTGAAGTTCATCTCCATTCGAACCAGTACCTTCCATGTCCCCCTTTCCTTCAGAGTATCTGTTGGTCATCTGCATCATATTTTTGTCCTGTTTGAGCTTCCAACCTTCAACCCTCTCCTTCCAGTCAACATTACCAAGACCATAAGAATTCAAGTCCTTTGATGGATCCACAATTCTAACATGAACTGTAACAATAGGAAAAATGATTAACTCAAAGCCATACAAACAATAGAAAGGATTATAAATGCTCGAACTCAGTTGCTTGACTACCTGGCTGCCTTGGATCAATGTAAGGAGATGAGTGAACGTTCCTTTCAGCAGGGCCCAAAGGACCAGATGTAGTTCGTACAGATTGATTGTCAGGTGTAGCACAGGGGATTTCACCAGAAACCTGAAAATAACATCCATATAAGCAAAATATTGCAAAATCATAACATCTAACATTCACGTTGTTCACTTGATAATGCACCAAGAAGAGAAGAATTTTTAAATATCTACAGCTGGCTAGCTTCTAAACAGGAAACAAGCCTGACAAATTCTCTTTTCCAGAGAGAGAGGGGGGTGGGGGGGACTTGTTGAATTAGTGGAAGTTTCAGTTTCAATTACATCTCTAGGTAAGAAAACCAGAAAGACCCCTGACTTTAAAGAAACTGGAAGCTCTCAAGTACAAAGTTTGTAATTGTAATACAACAAGTAGATTGATGAGACAGTATATAACAAAGCCAAGAGTTTTTGAAATACTTTACAGACTAATCAAGCAGCGCTTGGCATTGTGGTCTTGCACATGGGGCTTAAAAATAATCAAAGCATCAATAGTGAGGGCTTGAGTTAACCACAGCTAAAACTGTTTTTGTGGTCTTGGACCACATGTATCAATGCCAAAGACACCTTAATCTGGAAAAGGTTCAAAATTTCACAAGGACGTACAAAATAATGTGGGTCACTAGAAGCATATATTGTTATTCGATCTATTTTGCAGTACCCAACATGCGCATGTAAATGAACCCTAAATTGATAGCTCTGCATACCGGCTGCCCATTTGTGAGAAGGGGAATTGGTTGAGATTCATGTCTAGAGGATGAAGAAAGTTCTGTATCATCACCCTGCCACTGATGCTTTGTATTGCCAATGCCTTGGGCATAATTGAACTCGTTCTCCAGATCATCAACGCCATCTTCATCCTCATCTCCATCCACTCGAGGACTCCCTGAAATAACAATAAAACCCCATTTGTTGATACATCACAAAATGACTACACAACAGAAAAGAACCCAAAAGAACAATGAAGAAACAAGCTAACCTTTGTGCCTTCGATACCTAGTCTTGCACTGGGGGCAAGACTGAGTCCCATCTTTTCGCTCATACTCGTAACAAGGACGGCAAACTGGGAAAGCACACTCATTGCATGCAACAAAGATGTCACCATTTTCTGTAACTCCAACATTATCCCCACAAATTTGACATGTTTGTCCATTCAAATTTTTGAGGGGTTTGGGCTGCAGAATTCCATAAAAAAAAACGCAGTGATTAGAATACAGAAAACAAATATATCGTTTCACGTGCCACATAAAAAAAAATCGCATTCTACAACTGTATTCAATCAGAGATTTCCTAACTTCGGACCCTAACAGCCTGCAATGTTGGAATTTTACTGGCACATTAAAAGTAGCAATCAAGTCCACAGCAAGACACAATGCAAGCCACACATTCCACAAAATAAAGGACGTGAGATCAATTCAGAGTGCTTTTACTTCTTAAATAAAAGGAAATCAAGAAAAGTAAACGTGAATTCTTTCTTCTTGACATATTAGACTATGGAATCGCTGCCCCCTCTTAACATTTTACATCACGTAAGTAACCTGATATTGCTTAACGCATTTAAGAGAGATCCCAAACAGAAAGAACATGCATCCTCTGAAGCCAAACGATTGCAATTGTCACTTTATCAAGTTTAATTCAGCTCAGAAATAAATAATTATAAAACATCAGCTTTCATTGATTGATAGAGATGGATCTCATTTATCACATGGCTAGAAAAACAAGTTAAAAATCTCACTGATGTGAGATACTATGATCCTGGCTTAAGGAAAATGTAATATTAAGAATAACAAAAAAGGCCAAATCTTCGTAAAAGAAATCAAGCAATCAAGATCAAACTGAACACTCATATTCACAAACACTAACAACTAGATCTAGTCACTGTCAGTCAACACAACAAAACATTGCTGAAATACAAAAACCTACCAGAAAAAAATTGCTCTCACAAAACTCAACACTCAGATCCAGACAAACACACAGAAATGCAACCAAATCAAATCAAACCCAAAAAATAAAAGAAAAGAAGACAAACCCCACTATCGGAATCATGTCGAATCCGAACCAACTCATTCCTCCTATAAGACCCAGCAACCATACCAGCATTCGCTTCCATCTTTTCCTAACTTCTTTCTTTCTCTCAAAATCAATTCACTCCCTACTTTCTTTTCTTCAAAAGGAAAACATAGAGAGATAGAGAGAAATGGATCTGTGAATGAAAAGGAAATGAAGAGAAAGGATTAATGTGGAACTCTTCGCACCACTCAACACGCCATCTCTGAATCTGCCTTTGCTTTCTCTAGCTGTGGGCTTATTAGCTGGCTGCCTGTCTCCGTATGTCTCTCTGTCTAGTGTTGTGTATAAGTGCCTGCTCCTGTCTTTTTATTATCTTTTTTCTCGTCTTTCTTTTGTTTATTTATGTAATAAGATATTTTATTTATTTTATTTTACCGGGTCAACCGGTTACTTTTTAATCTAACGACCCCGCTCGGCTTGCCGTCCGTTACAACTCTCAGCCTCACCTTGGCTTCCCTTTTATCTCCTCCGTTGAAAAAACTATACGTGTACTTACCCATCTTATAAACAAAATTTATAATGTCCATAGCTTTTAGTTAAAATTCAAGCTCAATATTCAAACCAAGCCGTGTTTGAAATAAATTTTATTTTATATATATAAAAAAGTAATATATTTTATAATTTAGAATTGTTTTGATAGGTTGATATTAAAATTAATTTTAAAAAAATAAAAATATATTATTTTGATGCATTTTCAAGTAAAAAATATTTTGAAAAGCAACCACTACCACACTCTCAAACATTATCAAAATAACTTTAAATTTTAGTGCTTGTATCTCGTAATTTCTGTTTTTTAAAATATTTAATAAATTATTTTTCATTTAGAAATATCAAATAGATTTTTTTATATACTTTTCAATGGTTTTAATGTGCTAATTTAAAATAATAATAAAATATTATTTTGATATATTTTTAATTAAAAAGTATTTTTAAAATGCACCCCATCCTACATTATCAAACACACTTATATTTAAAATTGATTTTATATTTGTTCTTATTTCTCTTTATTTCTTCTTTTAATCATTCACAATTCAATATTAAAACTTTATTTATATCAAAAAAAAATTATAAACACAATATTTTTATAAGCAAATCTTATTTTACTTTTTGATATCATATTATTTTATTTTCAAAACACATTTTACTATCAATAAAAAATAAAACAATACAAACTAGCTTGATCACAAGCTACTATTAGATTTTATTTAACGTCTATATTTTTTCTTAAAATATTTTGGAAGCAATAATAAAAAGAAAATCAAATCATCCATTCCAAGCTTAGCCTCTTCCGTAAATGGGAAAGTTGGGCTGTGGATTAGAAAGCCGAGAAGCTTAAACCGGAGTCGAAGCTACACGCAGCTGGAGCCAAATCATAAACAGCTAGAACGTCGCTGTCCAATTTAACTAGCTAATCTCCATGAGCTCGATGACATGTATTGGTGTGATTGGCTCTACAATGGAAAGGTACTGGCTAATTATAATGAAACCAATCATATATTGACACGTATCGATCTTGTCCGTTGGAAGATTGTTTGTCAAGAGAGCGACACTAGTTGAATATTTTCTTTGCTGTTGACAGGCTGTGCCTCATGATTTACCGATAAGTGTCGGTGGCTTCGGTTTTCTACTCTAGTGGCTGGCTGTCGGTGGACTCGATTTGTGCATGCCTAAAATTTTCTAAAATGATTTTCCTTTTTAGAATGATTTATTATGTTTTTGGTATTTTCTTGAATTGACACGTCTCCCTCCTTGATTAATGCCCTGTGATTTCTCTCCTCTTTTTTTTTTTTTAAGATCCGGTTTAATCTTTAAATTCTTAGTGGTTTGATCCATTCACCTACTAGCTTGAGATTTAGACCAGTTTTTTTTTTTTTTAGCTAACTTGATTTATCAATTTATAAACCAAATAAGTTTTGTTTTTTAAATCAATTTTCATCTAAAAATTTTCAGTTTAAAAATAAATATTCAAAATAAAATCATTTAAAAAATAAAATAATTAAGTATTGATTTACCCGCTCATAATTTAAGTCTCGAACCAGGCCACAATTATGTGCTAACTAAAACTAATCATTTTCGGTTCGATTCGGTTTTTATTCAAAAAAATAACCAACCCTGTTTTTCAAAAAAAACCAAAACCGGTTCAAACCGACCGGTTTCGGTTCGGTTATTTTAGAAAAAAAACTATTTTTTTTATTTGGCTCGGTTTTTCAGTTTGGCTTGGTTTTTTATGGTTTGACTAGGTTTTTCCAGTTTGACTCAGTTTTTTCGGTTTGGGTTCGGTTCGGTTTTTTCGGTTTCAGACTTCTAAAACCAAACCGAACCGGTTGATTTTTTAAAAATTATAATCGATTTTTTTTCACGGTTCAATTTTTTTAACTTTTTTTTTTCAGTTTAATCAGTTTTTTAGATTTTTTTCTCACCCCACGTGCTATTACTAAATTTATACTTTAAATTAGTTTATTTGTTGCCTTTTCTTTTGGGAAAAGAGATTAAAAAAAAATTATGACATTTTAAAAAGATATAGAAATCAACCTCTCATCTAAAAGTAACATTCCTATAGTCACCATCTCCAAGACTACAGTCTCTAAAGAACAAAGAATTATTTAGTACTTTAAAGCATATTTTTATTAGAAATCATGAGCACCAATTATTAATGGTGCGATTACAAAATAAATCCTTACTTTTCGTGCTTAACTAAATTAATAGCCCTTTCAACCACTTTCCTAATTACAAGATTAATAATGCTTAACCACCATTTTACCAACCACATATATATATATATATATATATGATATTCCAAAATCCTGAGCACCGCCTGTCAAAGGGCCACCATCTGCATCACATTGCCCACATGCATGGATGGATTCACCATGAAGGCAACGCGGCACTTGCCCACATTGATTAAAAAAAACAAAAAATCAAATTATATTAAACTTGACTCATTGCTTTATTTGAGTTAAAATTTCAGGGTAATCTATATTTGAAAAGGCCACGCAATAATATCAATTGTCAGATCAATAATAATATTTAGACTCATTAATTATATTTTAGTAAATAAGTTGAGAAAACTAGAAATTCAGCTTATTTTTTTCCTTTAAATTGTCAACCACTACTACAAAAAATAAATGAGAAAAAAATTGAGAGAGAAAAAAATTGAGAGCTTCTTCACTGAAACTCTAGAGAAAAACCAAGATTTTAGTCGAGATAAATAAGCAAGTGAGCATTGAGCACATCTAACTCAAAAATTAAAGGGAAAATCAAGTGAGGGAAAGGGAGTAGAGAGAAAAAACTCATGACTTTAAGAGGAAAAATAGGATGATCAGAAAACTTTGATCGGTTAATATTTGAAGTCCGTATCATAGTTATTCTTTGTTCAATTTTCTTTGGCTAATTTTTAAAATTATTTTTTTATTTCATTATTCAACATTAAATTGGTTAAAAATTGAGCTTCCTTGTGTAGCCAAGGTCTAGAATTTCACAGGTTGCAAATTTAAAATATTAGCTCATATTTAGGAGGGGCACCCCCTTTTCTTTTTTTAGACTCGTGTTTTTTCAGTTTCATCATTCATCATTTATTCAATTGAAGATTGGGCTCTGTTTTTTTTTTTTTTTGCTTTCTATAAGATTTTTTTTCTAATCATGAAAATGACCCAGGTTATCTCAAAAAAATATTATTTTTCATTCTTTGATAAATTTAGGTTTTAAATTTTTTTAGTTAAATTAGATGGATTGATTAAATATAAATATGAGATACTCATTTAACAATATTGTGTCTAATTTACTTTCTAAGTCGTTGTTTTGAAAACGTGTATGGCCTCTTTCGATGTCGTTGTGTGTTTTCATAATAATGTTGAAACCGTTTCGATGAGCTTTGTTTGGTAGTGGAGCTGTGTTTATGACGGAATGACGATGAGTCTCCAATGAACTTTTCTTTCTACTCCTTCCAAGTATGACAAGTGTACACGTGATTATAAAAACATGTAAGGTATTCACAATTAATTATCTTCTTAATTTTAAAATTTAAGAAATCACATATATATGGCAGAGTAAAAAACGTATTATAGAAATATACTATTACATTCGCTCGTATTCCGTTGCAGGTTGGACTATTCTTTTTCTAAACTTAAAAAAATGTTAAAAGTATGAAGATTTTTTTGGCAGTATCATTAAATTCAATCAAATGATTCGATCATGAAATTTGTCAACTCAACTCCTTATCTAGCTCGACTTTTGAATTAATTTGCATGCTGATCCAAAGTGAAATATTCTATTTAATGAATCCAAAGACAACTTGGATGACCAGTAAAAATATGACATAGCTTTTTGAAAAACTTTAAAATGACAATTTGTTTTTTAAATATTGAGACGATACCATATTGGATCTACCTGGTCACCCTATGACCTGGATCATGGACTTCAATAAATTTAATAACTTTGTTGTTTTTGTAAATTATTTGTTTTTAAATTTTATGATAAAATTAGATGCTTGCAAAATCAAGTACCAACACTAAAAAAAACATTTATTTGAGATTGTGAAAACCCTATAAAAAATAAATAATAAATAAACCATGAATTTTATTTATCAACAAATCCAATATTGAAAAATAGTGAAATAAATGAAAAAACAACTAGAAAAAGTAAGGGTAAAAAACTAAAAAAAAAAACATATCAAGTTTAATAGATAAACCTGTTAAACCTGCAAATTTAACTTAGGTCAACAATTCAAACCCGCAAACCAAGTAATGAACTTTATTGGGATTAGTAACTTTTATTTTCTTCCAAACTACTATTTATTTAACCATATAATAACAAAAATTAACAATCGCAAAATTAAGCACCAAACCAATACTAAAACCTTTTTTTAAAACCATAATAACCTCATAAAAAGCAAAACAAAACAAATTATAAAACTCAATTCTCGATAAACTCAATATCAAAGAAAAAAATAAAAAAACTAATTTTTTTTTTAAATTCAACTTATCAAACCTATCAAGAGGCCCTTGAAATTTCTAAAATTCAATAACATTTTTTTTCTGAAATTGTTTTTTAATTATATAATAAAAAAATAAACGATTACATAATCAAATTCAATTAAAACAAAATACTTTGCTATACCCGCAAAAAAAGCAATTAAGGTTATCTCACCAAACTCGAAAAGCAACTCATTGACTCCACAAAAATTAATAACCTAGGTTTTTTCCAAAATCATTTTTTATTTAACTAAGATTTTTAAAAAATAAACCATGCTTTTTTGATATCAACCCAATATTAGAATATTTTTTTATAACAAGTACAAATTAAAGTAAATTATAACTCTAAATCATTATATACACATCATATAAATATTAAATTTAAAAAAAAAACCAATAATCCAAGGTAAAAAAGAAATCAAAATGGAAAAAGAAAAGAAAGCAAAAGATATTTACGGTGCTGGGAAATAATGTTTTCCCTATGCCTGTATACTTAGCCCCCCATTTGGAAGTGTTCCCAAACAGAAGTTTGTTAAAATTTATTATTTATTATTTTAGATTATATTTTAAAAAAAATATTATTTTAATATATTTTTTAAAAATAAACACTTTAAAAACAACCATAAAAACATTCTTAATAATAATAATTAAAAGTTTTTTTTAATAGAACAATAATAAACCAAATCGATATAACAAAGAACGAGCTCGAACTCTCGACATATCCAATATCAAAAGCTGGTGTGACACCATTGGAGAGCACCCGAAGCTTCCCCAATATCAACCAGAACATTCATCTTTCAGGACCTTTACAAGAACTCACATGATTTCTCCCGTATTATTACACATCAAAACACCCAGTTCAATACTACCACGTCTCAAGGTGGCCACATCTGAATACTTCTTGACGCATCCCGCCAGTGGAGGATGCCGCATGCTGACACAGAGTGCTGAAGACATAAGAGTAAAATCAAATGGTTTCATTTTGGCTAAATGTAACCTCTGTTTTTCCAAATTCACCTGCTGCCCCAAAGCATTTTCATATACTTTCAGTGTATGAAAAACATGGTCAGACTGCTGAAAGAATACATCCTTGTTATCTAGGGCATGCACCATCTGCATCACACTGCGCGCACACATCCCATTGTAGATCTAAAATTAATGAATTTGCCATGGTGCAAGCTTTGAGGGGAAAAATAGCACTAAGGGGCAAAATTGCCAGGGTCCTATAGCCACACTACTTCCATGCATGATAATCAACAAGGGGATAATATTATCTGAAAGTATCTCTCTGCTAAGCACTCCTCTTGTACATTACCATCCCTCACTAAGACCCATCTTCATTAGTACCGCTGCTGCCTCCTTTCCTGCTCGCTGTTGTGTTCTTCAATATCTGCAACAGTGTCAAATCATTTTATGACCAATGAACAAAAAACATTAATAGATTTCTGTGCAGTTAATTAGAAAGAATTTAGCTTCAAATCCTGCACATAGGAGACCAGACCATGCAATATGGTTTCTGGATGTCCACGGGACAAGTCATGCACCTATTAAATGGGTTCCGAAAACAGGGCCATTATGAAAAAAAATTCATATAGTGTTTGGTTGCCAAATCCAGCCCTATTGAAATTTTACAGCCTGAAATGATGGAGCCCTCCTCACGATTGGCCCACCACCATAAACTATCACCAACTAGGTCTTCTTAAAGGGGTAGTTGAAAAGGGAAAAAAAATCCAGATGGGTAATAATTGACAGAGATGACATTCAGATGCACATGCTATACATTGATGGCAATTGGACAAGACCAAGTGGGATGATATATTCTCTTTGTTAGAGAATCTATAAATTTATTTTTGGTCATATGCCTCATGTGGGCTTAACCCATACACCCCAATAATTACAAGTTCATGAACTTTCTTTTCTTTCTTAATCCTTGATGGAACGCCTTTCATTTTCAATTTCTTCTCTTAAATACACAACAAGATGTCAAGATCATGTGTCTTATTATCATATATGCCTCAATCAATTGGCTATACACTAAAAAACTTAAACTTTATAACTACAATTAGGCAATCATCAACCATGCATGTTCATTATGAGCATAGTCTGCTTTCTAATACTAGGTAATAATGCCCTAATGATTTTTTTTTTCAATTTCTAACTCATAATATCCTAGTGAAACCTAGTGATGAACAGTTATTGGAACAAGACAAGAACGATATAATGATGGGATTATGTAAACATACTTGTCTAAGCATATGATTCTCATTCTGCAAAGTAGAAAGCCTCTCTTCAAGCTCAGAATTCTTCTTTTCCAAATCTTTAACTCTTGTTTCCAACTCAGTCAAGTAAACCTTCTTCCTCTCCCTTGCTTGCTGTGCTGACACTCTATTCCTCAGCAACCTGAGAATTCCCAATAACACCCCACCAAAAACACTAATTATCGACAAATCGCCATCATAAATGCCTCGGGGCTCCACTTTAAACGGCAAGAAAGGGTAAAAGAGTAAAATCAGAACATTACCTCTTCAGCCTTTTGTTTTCTTTGTCAGCTGGGCTCCTTCCTCTCTTTCTCTGACTTTGGCCCTCTCCTGCTGGCTGCACCCGGTCTGGACCGGCGTTTGAACCGGTCTCTCTACCGGAGGCTGATGTCCCGGCCGGCTCGCCGCTCATCTCTGGAACTCTTCTAATTTCCTCATCACTCTCCATACCTAAAATCAAAAAAGAAAAACACAATAAATTCAAAAAGCTAAACACAAACAATGCAATATGAAAACATGAAGTTTGAATTTTAAGAGATTCTAATAAGAAAATTGAAGTAAGATTGGAGGCCCAGTTGAGAAAATCAATGACTCTACAGAACCCAGATTGGCAACTTTTGAGATACTTGAAGATCCTGAAGAAATAAATAAATGAATAAAGATTATAACTTTGTATAAGCATGCTCTACCTGTAATAGAAAAGCTTTTATTTCAAAAAAACCCAGATGGGAAGTCTGAAACTTCAATTGAAATAAAGAAGAAAAACAATCAAATATTGAAAAATTAAATAAATTGAATAAAGAAACTACTTTATTTCCATTTTAAAGTCAAAATAATATTAACAAGAGAGGGAGAGAGAGAGATAAGACCTTCTTTGACTTCAAGTTGAGGAGCAGAACTTGAAGATCGCTCACTGCTAGACGGCAGAGAATTAGCAGGAATTGAACTAGTTGTTTGTTCTTGCATTTTTTTTTTCCTTGAAAATCAGGTAGAAACAAAAATAAAAATTATGGCTTTTAGAGAGAGAAAAAAGAGCGGGATATTAATGCAATATGTAGTAAATTGTGCAGAGAAAGTGCACGGAGTGATTTAGAGCCATTAGATTTAATTTTAATCGGTCGATGGAAACATAGAATTCGTGGAAGCATATGAGCCATGACAAGTTAGGTGAATCAAAGGATTGTAGGGTACAATCGTGGAGGAATGTGGAGTGTTGGATTGGGTTTGATCGGATGGCTGGGATGGAAGTTGGAAGAGGAAATTGGGACCTAGTGGTGTTCCTTGGTTTCTGTAAAAAAACAGTGTTGATAATTTGACCAATGCCAATGCCGTGACGTGGAAGAGGAGACTATCTGTGTTCGATATTTGGATATGATCACTTGTGACAATCACGTGATATCCATCTTAAAATTAGGGTTCAATCAAAATTCCAAATCTCCAATCCATTGCAAAAGAAAGGATGGTATTAGTGTAGCTTTATATTTTATATGATATGCATATGCAGTTTTTTTAAAATTTTAATTTATTTAAAATTTAATTCGTTACTATTAGATTTGTTTATTTTTCAAATTATGTTTTATTTGAATTTTTTTCATTTGTTTTTATATGTTTTTTATAAGGGAATTGTTGTATGTGAAAGTCTCATGACTAATTAAAAATTAATTTCTTATATTTTTTTTATTATGGTTTGTATTCTCATTTTCTGTTGAATAAAATTATGTTTTTTTTTAAAAAAAAAACAAAATTCGTTGAATAATGGATGTAACCCTACAAAAACAGTAAAAAGACTTTATTAGTTTAAAATATTGTTAATAGAGGTTACTGAATAAAATAATGTTTTTTTATAATCAAAATTATTTGAATAATGGATTTAACCCAACAAAAACTATAAGAACACTTGATTAGTTTAAAATA